>TARA_B110000444_G_scaffold151768_2_pt1 | contig 43131 bp, 37 predicted proteins | sample TARA_B110000444 | Tara Oceans TARA_B110000444 (sample SAMEA4398370) | marine metagenome | biome: Polar Biome; feature: [SRF] surface water layer (ENVO:00010504); material: water (ENVO:00002006), including particulate matter (ENVO:01000060) such as... | depth 5 m | reverse complement strand
AAGTCATAATCTTTCCAACTTCAACATGATAATCTTCCCAAAAGGATCCGGGAACTAATAATTTAGTAGCCTCTTTTTTCACATCTAGAACTGCGCGATATATTGCTTTTTGACGATCACTAAATTTTCCTGAAACAGGTAAGGTTCGTGTTAAATCACTTGAGTAATTACCATATTCAGCAGCAACATCCAAAAGTACTAACTCTCCATCTTTGCACTGGTTGTTGTTCTTAATGTAATGAAGAACATTTGCGTTTTTACCTGAAGCAATTATTGGTGTATAGGCAAAACCTTTAGATTTATTTCTTAGAAACTCGTGTAACAATTCAGCTTCAATTTCATACTCCCAAACTCCTGGCTTAATAAACCTGAACAATCTACGTATTCCTTTTTCAGTAATATTACATGCTGTTTGAATTTGATCTATCTCTTCAAAAGATTTAATAGATCTTAATTTTTGTAAAATTGGATTGCTTTTAGCAACATTATGGGCAGGGTATTTTTTTTTAGCCCATTCTATAAATCTATCTTCTCTGGTTTGGGTCACAATAGAAGCTCTATAATGCTCATTAGTATTAAAGTAAAATAAATCAGACTGAGTAGTCAACTTAAAAAAAATAGTTTCAAAATCTGAAATCCAAAGTATTGTTTCTATACCAGAAATACTTTTTGCTTTCTCTTTTGATAATTTCTCCCCCTCCCAAACGGCAATATGATCATTGGTTTCTTTAATAAAAAGTATTTCTCTATGTATTGGGTTTTTAGCATCTGGAAAAAGCAATAAAATTGTTTCTTCCTGATCAATTCCAGTTAGATAAAAAATATCTCTATGTTGAGCAAAAGGTAATGTACTGTCTGCGCTAACAGGGTAAATATCATTTGAGTTAAATATTGCAAGCCCATTCTGATTTAGGCTGTCTGAAAAATTAGATCTATTTTTTTGATAAACTAATGGTGAAATAGGTGTATAACGCATTTACAAATCTTTAACAACGAAGATAATAGGTTTTAAATAAATAGTTACAAACCATTTTTTTATTAATTTAACAAATTATAGAAACTAAAATCATGGTAAAAAAATTATTTTTCATCTCGTTATTTAGCTGCTTTGTCTTTTCTCAAGTTAAATCGGTCGAATTAGACATATACGAATCTAGTATATCTCATTTATTAAATCAAAAAAAATCTAGGTTCAAAAACTTACCTTTTAAGGCGATAGGTCCTTCAATAATGAGTGGAAGAGTTGTTGCTTTAGAGGTGAATCCACAGGAACCTACAGAGTTTTATGTAGCTTATGCCTCGGGGGGAATATGGCACACAAAAGATAATGGAATTAGCTTTGAACCAATAATGAATAATGCTCCCACACAAAATATTGGGGAGATTTCTATGCACTGGCCTTCAAAAACATTGTGGGTAGGTACTGGAGAAAATAACTCTTCTAGATCTTCATATGCAGGAATTGGAATTTTGAGAACTAAAGACAATGGTAAATCATGGACTCATCATGGATTATCTAAAACACATCATATTGGGAAAATAATAATTAATCCAGACAATCCTGAACATATAATAGTTGGATCTACTGGCCCACTTTATTCTTCAAGTGAAGCTAGAGGTATATATGTTACTATAAACGGGGGTGTTGACTGGAAAAAAACATTATACATTAATGATGAAACTGGAATTATTGACATGGATCAATCTCCGGAAGATCCTTCAATAATTTTTGCAACTTCCTGGGAAAAAGATCGAAAAGCTTGGAACTTTAAAGGGAGCGGGGTATATTCTGGAATCTATAAAAGTATAGATTTTGGAGAAAATTGGCAACTAATTAGTTTGCCTAATAGTGGATTTCCAGTTGGAAATGGAGTTGGGAGAATTGGCTTGGCGGTTTTTAATAACGATATACTTTATGCCATTCATGATAGTCAGTTTAGGAGAGAAGAAAAACAAGCTTCTGAAAGTGTATTATCAAAAGATGATTTCAAAACCATGAGTAAATCAGCCTTTTTATCATTGGATAATCAAGATTTAAATAAATTTTTAAAAAATAATGGTTTTCCAAAAAAATACAAAGTTGAAACTTTAAAAGCAATGATTAAAAATGAGAGCCTAAGACCTTTAGATTTTTCAGTTTATTTAGAAGATGCAAACTCCCAACTTTTTGATACTCCGGTCATTGGTCCTGAAGTCTACAAAAGTAATGATGGAGGTTTAACATGGGAAAAAACACACAAAGAATTTCTAGATGGAGTTTATAATAGTTATGGGTATTATTTTGGGCATATTCATGTAGCTCCAAAAAATAAAAATAAAATATACATTTATGGAGTTCCACTTCTAGCATCTGACGACGCAGGGAAGACATTTTATTCTATAGGAAAAAACAATGTTCATTCTGACCATCATGCATTATGGATTAATCCAGAAAAACCAGGGCATTTAATTAATGGAAATGACGGAGGTGTCAATATCACATACGACAATGGAGTTAATTGGATTAAGAACAACTCTGTAAATGCTGGCCAGTTCTATTCTGTTAATGTAGATTATGAAAAGCCATACAATGTATATGGGGGACTCCAAGATAATGGGGTATGGAAAGGCGCTAATAATTCATCTGATGATTCAAGATGGCAAGCTACAGGTAAAAACCCTTGGCAAATGATTTTAGGAGGAGATGGGATGCAAGTTCAGATCGATAAGAGAAATTCAAATATTGTATATACAGGTTTTCAATTTGGAAATTACTTTAGATTAAATTTAGCAGAAAGCGATAACTCTTACAGGAATTCTATTCAGCCAAAACATGAGTTAGGAGAACCTCCTTTTCGTTTTAATTGGCAAACTCCGATTCTTTTATCTAGTCATAACCAAGATATTATATATATAGGTAGCAATAAACTCCATCAGTCCTTTAATAAGGGAAATTCGTGGGGATTAATCTCTGAAGACTTGACGTATGGAGGAAAAAAAGGAAATGTAGCTTATGGAACAATAACTGCAATTTCAGAGTCCCCTTTTAAATTTGGACTCTTGTTCACGGGTAGTGACGATGGAAAGATTTCAGTGACTAAAAATGGCGGAGTAAAATGGGATATTATCTCTAATGATCTTCCTAAAGAATTGTGGGTTAGTAGAGTAGTGGCATCTTCTCATTTTAAAAAACGTGTTTATGTAACTCTTAACGGATATCGAATAGATGATTTTAAGCCATACGCATATGTCAGTAACGATTATGGGAAAACATGGAATGCAATATCTAATGGATTACCTCATAGCCCAATAAATGTAATTTATGAAGACCCTAAAAGTTCAAATATCTTGTATTTAGGGAACGATTTAGGAGTATACATATCCATAGATGGCGGAAATAAATGGGAGGCATTTCACAAGGGTCTTACTACTGCTGCTGTTCATGATCTAGTAATTCAATCTGATGTTAACGATTTGATAATAGGAACTCACGGAAGATCAATTTTTAAAAGTAATATAGGTTTAATACAATTATTGAAACCAGAAATATTAAATAAGTCGATACATTTATTTGATATTGAGCCCATACGTTTTTTAAAAAGGTGGGGTTCTAGAAGAGCTATATGGTCAGAAATATATAAGCCATCTTTTAAGTTTTCAATTTGGTCAAGTTTTGACGGTAAGTTTTTAGTTTCAATACGTTCAGAAAACGGAATACTATTACATGAAAAAGAAATAATCTTAAATACTGGTTATAATGAATTCAATTATGATTTGTCGATTAATAAAGAATTGAAAAACAATAACTTTCATAAAGGAGACGATGAAAAGCATTATTTATTGCCAGGTAAGTACAGTTTTAACTTAAAAAAACAGGGGAAACTCCACAGCATAGATTTTAATATAAATTGATATAATTAAATTGCATTATTTGGTATTATAAAGATTCTTTAAAAATAACAAAACAAGGTTGGTCGTCTAGTGATTGTGACTTAATTTTGTATTAAGAGTTTAACGTAATTTTCTGTATGACTTTATCATCGATAGCAAGAAAAGTAGCTATGGCACTTTCAGGTTTGTTTTTAGTTGTTTTTCTAGGGCAGCACTTTACTATAAATCTTACTTCTGTTTTTAGTGAAGAGGTGTTTAACTATATTTCACATTTTATGGGAACAAATCCTCTTGTTCAGTTTGTTCTGCAACCTATATTGATTTTCGGTGTTGTATTTCACTTTGTAATGGGATTTATTTTAGAAATAAAAAATAGAAGTGCGAGAAAAAATAGTTATGTTTCATTCAAAGGTTCTGAAAACGCAACCTGGATGTCAAGAAATATGATTATTTCGGGTCTTGTGATTCTTTCATTTTTAGGATTACACTTTTATGACTTCTGGTTGCCAGAATTGAATTACAAATACATAGAAGTTCTTCCCAATGATCCAAATCGATATTACGAAGAATTGGTACATAAATTTCATAGTCCTTTAAGAGTAGGTATTTATTCAATCTCTTTTGTTTTTTTAGCACTTCATCTATTTCACGGATTTAGTTCTTCTTTCCAATCAGTTGGATTCAACAATAAGTTTACGGTAGTTTTAAAAAAGTTTACAGTAGCTTTTTCTTTTATTATACCATTAGGGTTTGTTTTTATCGCAATATTTCATCATTTAAACGGTTAAGCTATGGCACAAATAGATTCAAAAACACCCAAAGGTTCTCTTTCTGAAAAATGGACTAATCATAAGAGTAATATAGATCTTGTAAGTCCTGCAAATAAAAGATCAATAGATATAATAGTTATTGGAACAGGTTTAGCAGGAGCATCTGCATCTGCAACTCTTGCAGAGCTTGGATATAATGTTAAAACATTTTGTTTCCAAGACTCCCCAAGAAGAGCCCATTCGATAGCTGCTCAAGGAGGAATTAACGCAGCAAAAAACTATCAAGGTGATGGTGATTCAACATATCGACTTTTTTATGATACGATTAAAGGAGGAGACTATCGGTCTAGAGAAGGGAACGTTTACCGTTTAGCTGAGGTTTCTGCTAATATAATTGATCAATGTGTTGCACAAGGCGTCCCATTTGCTAGAGACTATGGCGGATTACTCGATAATAGATCATTTGGAGGCGTATTGGTATCAAGAACTTTTTATGCCAAGGGTCAGACTGGACAACAATTACTTTTAGGAGCCTATTCTGCGATGAATCGTCAAATAGGAAGAGGAAAGATTAAAATGTATAACCGTCATGAAATGATGGACTTAGTTCTTGTTGATGGAAAAGCAAGGGGAGTTATCACACGAAACCTTGTAAGTGGAAAACTAGAAAGACATGCTGCACATGCTGTTGTTATTGCTTCAGGTGGCTATGGAAATGTCTTTTTCTTATCTACAAATGCTATGGGGTCGAATGTAACTGCAGCCTGGAAAATACACAAAAAAGGAGCCCACTTCGCTAATCCTTGTTTTACTCAAATACACCCAACATGCATCCCTGTTTCTGGCGACCACCAATCTAAACTTACTTTAATGTCTGAATCTCTTCGAAATGATGGCAGAATATGGGTTCCCAAAAACATTGAAGATGTTAAAGCTATAAGAGAAGGAAGTTTGAGCCCAACTGAAATAAGTGAAGAAAATCGAGATTATTATTTGGAAAGACGTTATCCTGCATTTGGAAATCTTGTCCCCAGAGATGTTGCTTCTAGAGCAGCAAAAGAAAGGTGTGATGAAGGCTATGGCGTAAATAAAACTGGAGAGGCGGTATACTTAGACTTTTCGTCAGCAATAGAAAGATATGGAAAAGAAGAGGCGCATGTAAAAGGCTTAGATGAAGAAGATAAATCGTTAATAAGAAAATTAGGTCAGAAAATTGTAAAGTCTAAATATGGAAACTTGTTCCAGATGTATGAGAAAATTGTTGATCAAGATCCTTATGAAACTCCCATGATGATCTATCCAGCTGTTCATTATACAATGGGAGGTGTTTGGGTAGACTACAACTTAATGACCTCAATTCCGGGATGCTATGCCATTGGTGAGGCAAACTTTTCAGATCACGGAGCAAATAGGCTTGGAGCCTCAGCCTTGATGCAAGGTTTGGCTGATGGATATTTTGTTTTACCTTATACTATTGGAGATTATCTTTCCAAAGAAATCCGTACCGGAAAAATATCAACCGATACCCCAGAGTTTAATAAAGCTGAAGAAGAAGTAAGGGTCCAATTAGCAAAATTTATTCATAATAAAGGAAAAAATTCTGTCGACTACTATCATAGAAAACTGGGTAAGATAATGTGGAATAAATGTGGAATGTCTAGAAACGAAAAAGAGCTAAAAGAGGCAATGAGTGAAATTAAGGCATTGAGAGAAGATTTTTATGAAAATGTAAAAGTTCCAGGAGGATTAAATGAGTTCAATGAAGAATTAGCAAAAGCTGGAAGAGTTGCCGATTTTTTAGAACTTGGAGAATTGTTTGCTAAAGACGCTTTAGAGAGAACTGAGTCATGTGGAGGGCATTTTAGAGAAGAATCTCAGTCGTCTGAGGGAGAGGCACTAAGAGATGATGATTTTTTTAATTTTGTTTCTGCATGGGAATACAAAGGAGAGCCATCAGAGGCTTTGTTAAGAAAAGAGATGCTTTATTATGAAGAGATAGAAGTTAAAACACGATCATATAAATAAAACATGAATTTAAAATTAAAAATATGGCGTCAATCTAATTCTCAATCAAAGGGAAAAATGGTAGAGTACCCGATTTCTGACGTATCACCCGACATGTCTTTTCTTGAGATGATGGATTTTTTAAATGATCAACTTATAAATAAAGGGGAACAACCTGTAGCTTTTGATCATGATTGCAGAGAAGGAATATGTGGAATGTGCTCAATGTTTATAAATGGAGAAGCCCATGGTCCGGATAGATTGGTGACAACATGTCAATTACATATGAGAAAGTTTAAAGATGGTGAAACAATAACTATTGAACCATTTAGAGCAAATGCTTTTCCTGTTATCAAGGACTTAGTTGTTGATAGGTCAGCTTTTGACAGAGTTCAACAGGCAGGTGGTTTTGTAAGCGTTAATACCTCTGGAAATACTCAGGATGCTAATTCAATACCTATTGAAAAATACGATGCAGACCGTGCTTTTGATGCCGCTACTTGTATAGGTTGCGGAGCCTGTGTAGCTAGTTGTAAAAATGCATCTGCTATGCTTTTTGTTTCAGCCAAGGTTTCACAATATTCATTATTACCTCAAGGGAAAGTTGAAGCAACCGACAGAGTAAGAAATATGGTAAAACAAATGGACGAGGAGGGCTTTGGAAACTGCACAAATACAGGTGCATGTGAGGTAGAATGTCCTAAAGGAATTTCCTTAGAAAATATTGCTAGAATGAATAGGGAATATTTATCAACTCTTTTAAAGAGTTAGGTTTTATTTTTTTATTGCCTCAAAGAGTTTATTCATAAAGCCTTGAAGCTTTTTAGGCTCTAGCCATCTCGTAACAACAACTAAATTTTCATCAGGAACTATAATTATATAATTCCCTCCAAATCCAGAAGCGTAGAAAATATTCGAAGGTATTTTATTAAAAAAACGTTTTCCATCAGGATTATTTAACCACCACATATAGCCATAATTTGGATTTGTCTCCGATGGTGAAATTGCTTTTTTAATAAACTCTTTGCTTAATATTTGTTTACCATTCCAATTGCCATTTGATAAAAACAACAAACCAAAACGAGCATGATCAAGAGTGTTAATGAAAATTCCTCCTCCAGAATGACCTCCTCCCGATACTGACTGAACCCATTGTCCATCAATATTTACCCATGAGTTATCATACCCGTACCACCTCCAGGTAGTTGATGCTCCAATTTCATTCATTATGTTGTTTTTAAGAACTTTAGGTAGAGGTTCTCTAAAAACATTTAATAGTGAGTAGGCCAAAACATTTACCCTCACATCATTATACTTATAGTGAGAACCCGGTTTATTGAGCTTACGGTTTCGCATACTATCAATAGATTTAGTAATTGGTCTGTCTCCCCAATCATAAATACCCCATAATTCCCCTGACCAATCTGAAGACTGATTCAATAAATGGGACCATGTAATATTTTGATTATGACTTCCCTTAAATGTATTATCCCAAATTACTTCACTTAACTTTTGATCTAAATTTGGTATAAGGCCTTTGTCATATGCTATACCTGCTAAGGAAGAAAGATAGCTTTTTGTAACACTAAAAGTCATATCTACTCTATCTAAATCTCCCCACTTACCAATTATGTATCCATTTTTTAATATGATCCCAGCAGGCCCTCCTCTTTTTTTTGTAGGGCCTAAAATTTTATGAAAGGGTTCTCTTGCAAACCCCTTTAAAATCGCAATTCTTAAATCAGAATCACCAGAATATTCATTGGATAATGCAAAACTGATAACATTATCTAATTTTAAATTATTAATTCCAAAAAAATCTGGACTAAGTTCTTTCCACTCAGCATTCTTAGCTGGATAATAAAAATTTTGGGCTTTTACATAAAATGAAATTGATATTAAAAATAAAAAAGTTAAATTTCTCATGTGTTAGATTAATAAGTTATGCTACAACTCTAAGTTATGAAAGAAAAATTAAATATTGGTTTAGTTCAAATCGATTTAGCTTGGGAAAATCCAAATAAAAACAGAAAGTACATTGATGAAATAATAATCAATCAAAAATCTAAAATAGATATATTCATTCTCCCTGAAATGTTTACCTCCGGTTTTACGATGGAGCCAGAAAAAGTTGCTGAGTCAATGAATGGGGAAACTTTAAGTTGGTTAAAGAAACTTTCAAAAATAAAAAGTGCTGCAATATGTGGTAGTTTAGTTGTTAAAGTAGGTAAATGCTTTTATAATAGATTTATATTTGTAAAACCAGATGGCTTGGTAAGTCACTATGATAAGCGACATACTTTTAACATGGCTGGAGAAGGGAATGCTTATTGTTCCGGATCTAATAATGGTTTAATTATTTATGATGGCTGGAAAATACTTTTAAGAATATGCTACGATCTTCGTTTCCCAATTTGGTCAAGAAACACAGATAATTACGATTTATTAATCTACGTAGCTAATTGGCCATCTCCTAGAATCAAGGCATGGAAAAGTCTAATAACTGCTAGAGCTATAGAAAATGTTTCTTATTGTATTGGAGTTAATCGCATAGGTTTAGATCCTAATAAAAATGATTATCCAGGTCGTTCGCTGCTAATAGACTCTCAAGGAAAAAAACTAGTAGACTTAAAAAATAAAACAGGCATTTATCCTTTAAAAATTTATAAAAATCATTTGAAAAAGACAAGATCTGCTTTACCTTTTCTAGAAGATAAAGACAGTTTTATTTTAAAATAAACACTTCATTCATTTCCCAGTTAGCCCTTAATTCGATTGTGTCTGGAAAATAAATAACTCTTTCTGGTTGGATTTTTTTTAAATAGTTCCCAGTATCCCATTTTCCATTATTATTATCATCCAAAATAATTCTAGCTTTATAATTTGAAGGATTTAATAATTCAAAAGTATATTTGATTAAATCATTTTCTTTTGATTTTCTTCTTATAACATTGTTTTTAAGATCTAAAAGTTCTAAGAAAAAATCCTGTTCTTTAATTTCCCAATTAAGTCTTAAATTAATTTCGCCGTAAGAGTCAAACGATTTTGTTGGAAGGGACAAACTAATCGTATCGTTGGTTCCTCCCCATAAATCTTTAAATGCGTTTGGAAGAATTGAAACAGAGTATTTATCGTTTGGCTCAAGATCAAAGTATACCTGAATTAAATCTTTGTTCTTATCTAAAATCAAGTCAAATGCGAGAGAGATAGAGTCCTTATTAATAACCGATATATACTTTTTATTCATTTCTGTAATCGGGAGAGAGCTTTTAAATTTGAGAGTATCGTTTAAATCGATTCCATTTTTTTGATCTGACGAAACAACAAGAGAGTCTAATTCAGGCTTGTAGAACTTAACACTTAAGGTATATGTACTATCTTTTGTTTTGAGAGCAAATTGAAGAGAATCAGCTTCTATTTCAGGAAACCAAAAGTTTAAACTATCCTTATCCCTTTCTTTAGTGATGAACGTTTCAAAATCCACAGGAACAGGGGTGATTAACTCCACTGGATTATCCATAGGAACGCCGTAATACCCAAAAACTATGTGGTGGTCGTTAATATATTTAGGACGATCCCAAAAAAACGGTTTTTGTTCTTTAAAAATTTTAAAATTATAAACTGTGTCACCTGGTAATAAAACATTTTGATCAATAAAACCAATCTTATCGATGCCTTCATCATACAAATAGTTTTTTCCATAATCTTTTAATGCTATTAATCTATAGTTGTCTTCTCTTAAATTTTGAAAACGGTATAATGTGGTATCTAATGTGCTTGCAGCATACAATGGTTTTTCAAGATATACAGTTGAATCTTTATAGGTGCTATCAATCGGATATAAGTACAATGAGACAAAATCCTCACTAGTATCTTCAAATGCATCAGCTACTTTTCCTTTTAAAAAAAGCGAATCAATAACTGCTCCTGTTGAAAGGGTATAAGAGAAAAATGATAGTATATTTTCCTCATTGTTATCTTCAATACTACTACCAAAATTAAATGTATAAGTTGTGTTTTCAGCTAAATTCAAACTATCTGAAAACTCAATTTTTATTTTTTTAGATATCGATAACTCAGGTTCAATACTATATTGATTCCTTTCTATTGGGGGAGAAACAATCAATTGTTCATTTATATTTTTGAGTTTCAAATACTCATCGAATGTTAGAGTTATTTTTTTACTCTTAAAAAAAGTAGTTTCATTCTTTGGAGAAGCATTTATCATGACAGGAGGTATAGTGTCTTTATAGCCTCCAGTTGGACTCCCTCTTTTGGCGCAGCTTAAAATAACAGGAATTAAAAATAAAAAAATTAAAAGTCGGCCACGAAACATATAACTTATTTGATTCACAAAAATAACATAATAATGTTTGCTAGCCTTAAAATATTGCTCCTTCTATCTTTTCAAAAATATAAACAATTAATTATTAAGTTATAATTAGTTTTCACATTCTAGTAAAGATCTTAAAAAGGTTTATTTTTGTATTAATCATGATAAATAAAAAACATATTTTTATTTCCATAATAGTTGGATTATGCCAAGCATTAAGCATTATCATAGGTCAAATTATGGATAATTTAGGTCTTTGGTTAATTCTCGGGATAACAAGCAGCTTATTAATTTGGTTTTTAGCTAATTGCAAAGAGTTTAATAAAAAAACTTTTAATTTATGAAAAACTCAGATCATTTTAAAAAAACTATATCACATGCAAAAGAATATGGTTTTGTTTTTCCTTCAAGTGAAATTTATGACGGTTTAAATGCTATTTATGATTATGGTCAAAATGGTGTCATATTAAAAAATAATATTCGTGAATATTGGTGGAAATCGATGGTTCAACTCAATGAAAATATTGTAGGGTTAGACTCTGCTATTTTTATGCATCCTAAAATTTGGAAAGCTTCTGGACATGTTGATGCTTTTAATGATCCGCTAATTGATAACAAGGACTCAAAAAAACGTTATCGTGCTGATGTTTTAGTCGAAGATTATGTTTCTAAAATCGAACTAAAAATTGAAAAAGAAGTTAATAAGGCCTTTAAACGTTTTGGAGAAGATTTCAATAAAGATCAATTTATCGAAACTAATTCAAGAGTAATTGAATACAAAAAAAAAGCTTCTTTAATAATCAGTCGACTAAATAAATCTCTTGAAAGTGAAGATCTTTTAGATGTTAAAAGTTTGATTGAGGAATTGGAAATAGCTTGTCCTGAATCGGGTTCAAAAAACTGGACAGAAGTCAAACAATTTAACTTAATGTTTGGAACAAAGCTTGGAGCATCCTCTGATTCTTCAATGGATTTATATTTAAGACCTGAAACTGCCCAGGGTATTTTTGTAAATTTTTTAAATGTTCAAAAAACTGGAAGAATGAAAATCCCATTTGGAATTGCCCAGACTGGAAAAGCATTCAGAAATGAAATAGTTGCTAGACAATTTATTTTTAGAATGAGAGAATTTGAGCAGATGGAAATGCAATTTTTTGTTTTTCCTGGAGAACAAAAAAAGTGGTATGAAAAATGGAAGCAAGCTCGACTTAACTGGCATCTTTCTCTTGGTATGGGCCCTGAAAATTATCGTTTTCATGATCACGATAAACTCGCACATTATGCCGATGCTGCTTCTGATATTGAATTTAAATTTCCATTTGGATTTAAGGAGTTAGAAGGAATTCATTCTCGAACTGATTTTGACCTTTCAAAACATGAAGAGTTTTCTGGTAAAAAACTTAAATTTTTTGATACAAAAAAAAATGAAAACCACACTCCATATGTTATAGAAACATCAATTGGTTTAGACCGTATGTTTTTAGCGATTTTTTCATGGGCTTTAAGAGAAGAAGTTTTAGAGGGGGGAAGTACAAGAACAGTCTTGAAACTTCCAGCAATTTTAGCACCTTCTAAAGTCGCTATATTACCACTACTTAAAAAAGATGGTTTACCCGAAATGTCCAGAAAAATATTTGATGAATTAAAATGGAAATACAATGTTTCTTATGACGAAAAAGATGCAGTTGGAAGAAGATATCGAAGACAAGATGCACTTGGAACACCATATTGCATTACTGTTGATCACCAATCTCTAGAAGATAAAAGAGTAACTATTAGAGATAGAGATACCATGATTCAAGAAAGAATCTCATTAAATGAGATTGCTATTTTCTTAGAAGACAAGCTAAATATTAAAAACTGGCTTGAGAAAAATTAAAATAATTTCTACATAATGAATAAATTCAATTATTGAAACCTTTACTTTAATCAATGAAAATTATATCATACAATGTTAATGGTATTCGTGCAGCAATAAAAAAAGATTTTCCAAAATGGCTTGAGAAATCTAACGCAGACGTAGTATGCATACAAGAAATAAAAGCGCAAAAGAATCAAATAGACACAAAGATTTTTCAAGAATTAGGATATCACAATTTCTGGTTTTCAGCCCAAAAGAAAGGATATAGTGGAGTTGGAGTTTTGTCAAAAAAAATGCCAAAAAAAATAACTTACGGAACTGGTATACCTGCAATGGACAACGAAGGAAGAACTCTTCGTGTTGATTTTGATAAATGTTCAGTAATGAGCCTATACCTTCCGTCTGGAACTAATATTAAGAGACTTGGTTTTAAATTTAGTTTCATGAAAGAGTTTCAAAAATATATAGATGAATTAAAAAAAGATTTTCCTAAAATTGTTATATCTGGTGATTTTAATATATGTCACAAGCCTATAGATATTCATGATCCTGTAAGGAATAAAAACATTTCTGGTTTTTTACCTGAAGAACGTTTATGGCTTGATAATTTTTTAAAAAACGGCTTCATAGACTCATATAGGCTTCTCAATAAAGAGTCTAATAATTATAGTTGGTGGAGTTATAGGGCAAACTCTAGACAAAATAATAAAGGTTGGAGAATTGATTATAATTTAGTTAGTCAAGAACTATTACCTAACATTGAGAGCTCTTTTATAGTTCCTGAAGCTTACCACTCTGATCATTGCCCGGTTGGATTAATTTTAAAATTTTAATTTTATAGTATGAAAACACTTTTACCAATATTACTTTTTTCTTTTTTAATTAATGGTTGTGTATCATTAAAGACGTTTAATGATATAGAAGACCTATACGCAAGTCAAAAATTGAATTATAGACTATCACAAAAAGAAAATAAATCACTTAAAATCAAGATTGATTCTCTGTCTGAAGCATTAGAGTTAAAAATTAACACACTGAAATTAACAAATGATAGCCTAAATTCTAAAAAAACAGAATTATTTAAATTACAAAATGATTACGAGTTTTTAGCTTCTAAAAGCGATTCTGATATTAAGTCTAGAATCATTGAAAATAACTCATTACTAGATAGTTTAACAGTCGTACAATATGAGCTAAATAAAGGACTTGCAAGGGTAGGAGAGTTAGAAAGGCGTGTTTTGGAAAAAGAAAAAAAACTTAGTCTCCTTAAAAAAAACCTATTAGATGCTCTCTTGAATTTTGAAGGAAGAGGACTAACTGTTGAGCAAAAAAATGGTAAAGTTTATGTTTCAATGAAAAATAAACTTTTATTTAAATCAGGAAGCTGGACCCTGGGTAAAGAGGGAACAGAGGCCATTACACAATTGTCTAGTGTGTTAGCTAAAAATCCTGAAATAAATGTATTGATTGAGGGTCACACAGATGATGTTCCCTATTCGGGTAATGGACCAATTAAAAATAATTGGGATCTTTCAACAAAACGAGCAATATCAATTGTCCAATTATTATTAAAGAATAAACAGATTTTACCTCAAAACATTACAGCTGCAGGAAGAGGTGAGTTTCTTCCGGTTGGACCTAACAGTAATGAAAAAGGTAAATCTGCCAATAGAAGGATTGAGGTTATTTTAAGCCCACAACTTGACACTGTAAGCGAGTTATTGGAGAATTTAAATTAAAATGGATTATAAAAAGATACCAAACACGAATTTGAGAGTAAGTAAAATATGTCTAGGAACCATGACTTGGGGTAAACAAAACACCGAGTCAGATGGTCACGCTCAAATGGATTATGCCTTTGACCAGGGAGTTAATTTTTGGGATACAGCAGAGTTATATCCAGTTCCAGCTGAATCAAAAACTCACGGATTAACAGAAGAGATTATTGGGAACTGGATTAGTAAAAATAAAAAACGAGATCAAATTATTTTAGCTTCAAAGATAGCTGGACCTGAATCTTTTAGCTCTCATATTAGAAAAAATATGAGTTACAATAAAACAAATATTGATCAAGCTCTTCATAATAGCCTCAGGCGTTTAAAAACAGAATATATCGATTTGTATCAGCTTCATTGGCCTGAGAGAAAAACAAATAAGTTTGGAAAAAGAGGGTTTACCTTTACTCCAGATGATCCATGGACTGAAAATTTTGAAAATGTTTTAGAGACATTGCAAGGTCATGTCAAATCTGGAAAAATTAGGCATATAGGAATGTCAAATGAAAACCCGTGGGGCATGATGAAGTTTTTAAGTGCATCGAATGCAGACCGTCCCAGAATGGTTTCAATTCAAAATGCATACTCTCTTTTATGCAGAGAGTTCGAAACTGGACACTCTGAGATTTGTCATCGAGAAAACATAGGTCTTTTAGCTTATTCACCCCTAGGTTTTGGTGTGTTAACAGGAAAGTATATAGATGGAATTATACCAAAAGGTTCTAGATTAGAAGTTATGCCAAATTATAAAAGGTATACAAGTATTGAGTGTGCAAAAGCGACAAAAATGTATTTTGAGCTTGCTAGAGAAAATGGACTTACATTAACTGAATTAGCACTTTCTTTTGTAAGTGAAAGAAGCTTTGTTGTCAGTAATATTATAGGAGCAACTTCATTAACTCAGTTAAAAGAAAATATTGGGAGTTATAAAATAAAACTTTCAGAGGAAATATTATCTGAAATAGATAACATTCACAGTAAAATACCAAACCCAGCTGTATAATAATCTGTTATTTAATATTTTCTGTCATTTTAATAGCTTCATTTAAATAAAGATAAACATCTCCTGTTTTATGATCTATTGAGTCCTCTCCTTTTAGATGGCCTAGTCTAACAACAATTAAGTTTTTGTCAGGAAAAACAATAACGTATTGTCCCAAATGTCCTCTCATTAAAAACACCTTGTGATCTTCATAGCTATCAAGCCACCAAGAATACCCGTATTGTTTACTATTTTTAAACCTAGGTGAAATAGACATAGAGACATAAGAAGAATCAATCAGAACTTCATTATTCCAACGTCCAAAGTTTTTGTATAGTTTTCCAAACCTAGCAAAGTCTCTTGCGTTTGAAGCAATGCAACAGAATGCTTTTTCAGTCCCATTTAATTTACTGTCAATTTGCCAAATAGCTGAATTTTCCGCACCCATTGGATTCCAGAAACTTTTATATAAATAATCACTAAGACTTTGATTAGTAGCTTTAATTATTACCATTCCAAGAAGCTGAGTTGAACCACTTAAATATTTAAAACTTTCTCCAGGTTGGTTAACAATTCCTTGATTTAAAATTAGAGAAGAAAGATCATCTATAAAATATGCAGAGGCTGTAATTGCAAAGGGTGAATAATATTCTTCCTCCCAATCTAATCCAGAAGACATGCTGACTAGGTCTCGTAACGTTACCTCCTTAGAATATTGGCCTTTCAGTGAAGGTAAAAAATCATAAACAGGTTGATCTAGGTCTTTAATGTACCCATCCATCACAGCTTTACCAAGAAGCATGGATACAATACTTTTGGACATAGAAAAGGAATTACTTTTTGAATCAATTTTATAATTATCATAATATTTTTCATAGAATAAACTATCATTTTTAATTATTAGATAAGCAACTGTTTTGTTTTTTCGATTCAATGATTCAAAACCCTCAGAAGAACTGACAGTATTGTATTTTTTATGTATTGGCCATGGCTGAGGACTTTCAGATGCTGGAATTTCATTATTATCAAAGACTTTGTAATCCGACAAATAACTTGTTGTATGGCCGGTAAAGTATATTTTAGCAATACCCTCGAGGAACCAGCTGTAATTTGATATATAAAGACCACCAAATGTTATTAAGCATACAAAAAAGAATGTTTTTAGTATTTTTTTCAAAAGTTTTGATTTAAAAGTTTAACAGCATCCTTTGCATGATAAGTTACTATCATAGATGCACCTGCTCGCTTAAAGGCAAATAATTGCTCCATCATTACTTGATTAAAATCTAAAAAACCTTTTTCAGCAGCAGTTTTTAACATTGAATATTCTCCACTCACTTGATATACTGCAATAGGAGAATTAATTTTTTGATATAATAAACTAATAATATCTAAATATGCTATTCCAGGCTTAACCATTATTATATCTGCTCCCTCCTCAACATCTTTAATAGCCTCGTTAAGGGCTTCTTTTTTGTTGCTAAAATCCATTTGATAGGTTTTTTTGTCTCCAAAACTAGGAGCTGAATCTAATGCATTTCTAAACGGACCATAAAATGAAGAAGCATATTTAACACTGTAGCTCATAATACCCACTTCAAAAAAACCTTCATTTTCAAGTCTTTGTCGTATTTTTAAAACTCTTCCATCCATCATATCACTTGGGGCAACAAAATTTGCTCCAGCAGTAGCGTGAGAAACTGCCATTTCAGAAAGAATATTATTAGTGGGGTCGTTTAAAACATTTGAGTTTTGTACAATACCATCGTGTCCGTAAGAAGAATATGGATCAAGAGCTACATCTGTCATAACTAGCATTTCTGGAACACTATTTTTTATTGTTTTGATTGCTCTTTGCATAAGTCCATCATTATTTAAAGCCTCAGTACCCTTATTATCTTTTAAACTTTCATCAATCTTTGCAAAAACTAAAACAGCTTTTAACCCGGATCTCCAAAGTTCTTTAATTTCTTTATCTAGTAAATCTATACTCCATTGGAAATAGTCTGGCATTGAAACAATCTCTTTTTTAATATTTTTTCCTTCAACAACAAAAAGAGGTACTATAAAATCATTAACAGAAAGTTGAGTTTCTTTCACAAGATTTCTTATCGAGGCGCAACTTCTTAATCTTCGGTTTCGATTTAATGGATACATGTTTTTTATTTTATAGTTGATTATTTAATCAGTTTCAAATTCATCCTTTAAAGGGGCTTCAACTTCAAGAGTAATGTCTTCTTTTGTATCTACTTTTTTAAGGGTTCCAAACAACATTAGAAGCATTGAAAGTAATATAACTAGCAGTAAAACTCTTTCATCAATTACAATAGTTTTTAGATTAATATCTGTTAGTGCATCCAATTGAAAAAACAATAGGATGCTGATTAGCCCTCTAGGGGACATATATGTTATAGGATTATTAAAATTAAATGTAGTTAACGAAAAATACAAATATCTAACACTAAACATAATAGCTAAAATGGCCAATGCGTAAAAATAAGGTTGTGAAGAGATAAAACTTTCTATAGTTATTGAAAATCCAAAAAATAAAAAGAAAAAAGTACGCACTAAAAACGTAGATTCTGACGTTAAAACATGAAACTCACGTAAACTACTTTTTGTTTCTTCAACATCTATTGAGCTTGTCATAAAGCTGGGTAATAAATACCCTCCATTTCCTAAAAATATTCCAAAAATGAAGATTGTTAAAAGAGATGGGAAATGAAAATACTTACCAATAGCATAAACTAAAACTAATAGAGCAAGAATTAGAAAAAATTTTACATTATGATCAATCTTCTGAATAAGTTTTGCTAGAAAGTAAGTTATTATTAGAGAAAGACAAATAATACCTACAATTTGAAAACCTAGTTGAATTATGGGTTTTGAACTGATTAGTGGTTCATTTGACTCAATTTGATATAAACAATAATTAAAAAAGACAATTCCTAAGATGTCTGAAAAGGTTGATTCATAAACAATAAATTCTTTGTCTTTGGTCAAAAGACCGCTTGCTGACGGAATTACTACTGCACTACTTATTATAGATAAAGGAATTGCATACAAAATTGCAGGGTTTTTAGGAATTTCAAGAATATTTATAAAGAAACTTTTGAGTAAGATTATGTTTATTGTTAAAATAATAGAAGCTGCAAGAAATCCAGAAAAAATAAGGGCCAACTTTTCTTTTCTAATTTCTAACTCCAAGGCACCTTCCATAACGATTAGTATTAAACCAATAGTACCTAATACTGGTATCAAATAATTTAATAAGACTGCATTATCAAACCCATAATTATCGGCAACTGTACGAGCAATAATTCCTGTGACCATTAGTAAAATCACAGATGGAAATTTAGTTTTCTTTGCTATTAAATCAAATAAATAAGAAAAAATGATTAAAAGTGGAAGAAGGATTAAAATAGTCCCAGTGTTCATATGAATACTTTGTGTTTTTTAAAGGTACAAAAATACATCATGTTGTCCAGCTTCTTGGATTTTGTAATACATGGATTAATTTGTCTTCTTCTGATCCTTTTTCAGGAACATGATCATAGACCCATTGAACTTTAGGAGGTAAACTCATTAAAACACTTTCAATTCTTCCATTTGTTTTGAGACCAAACAGAGTTCCTTTATCATGAACCAAGTTGAATTCGACATAGCGCCCCCTTCTTATCTCTTGCCATTTTTTTTGATCTGAACTGTAATTATAATTTTTTCTATTATTGACAATGGGTAAATATGCGTCTAAGAAACTATCACCAACATCAGTAACGAATGAAAACCAGTCTTTAATTTTGTAATTTCTTTCTGTCTTTAGATAATCAAAGAATAATCCTCCTATTCCACGCGATTCATTTCTATGATGATTCCAAAAATATGAATCACATTTTTCTTTATATATATTATAAAAAGAAGAGGAGTGTTTATCGCAAACTAATTTACATATTTTGTGAAAATGTACCGCATCTTCTTCAATTAAGTAAAAAGGAGTAAGGTCCTGCCCTCCTCCAAACCATTGGTCTTTTAGCTCTCCATCTGGAGTATAAAGCTCAAAGTACCTGTAATTTGCATGAACTGTTGGAACCATTGGGTTTTTAGGATGAATAACTAGGCTCAGACCACAAGCAAAAAATCTTGAATCTGTCACTCCAAAGTAATTTTCAAGACTCTCAGGTAAAACACCATTAACTGCTGATACATTAACTCCGGCTTTTTCAAAAACTCTACCATTTTCCAGAACTTTCGATTTACCTCCACCTCCTTCAGGTCTTTTCCAGATATCCTCTTTAAAATTGGATTCACCGTCCAATTGTTCAAGAGAAGAGGTAATTTTTTCTTGAAGCTTGTATATATAATCTAGAAATTTCTTTTTCATTAAATACTTTCATATTGCTTTACAGAATCAATAAAAGCTTTTGCATGACTTACCGGGATGTTTGGCAAAATTCCATGACCAAGGTTAACAATGTATCTATCTTTGCCAAATTCATTTATCATCTGATTTACTTGTTTTTTAATTTCTGGAATAGGGGAAAGTAACCGTGATGGATCAAAATTTCCTTGAAGAGTTATGTTGCCTCTGCTTAAGTATCGTGCATTTTGCGCAGAACAAGTCCAGTCAATTCCAAGTGCAGAAGCTCCAGACTTACTCATTTTATTTAAAGCAAACCAGCATCCTTTTCCAAAAATAATTACTGGAGTAATTTTTTTTAATTCTGTTACAATTTGTTGAAGATAATACCACGAAAACTGATCATAATCTTCTGGAGATAAAAGACCTCCCCATGAATCAAATAATTGAACTGTATCTACTCCTGCCGCTACTTTTTCTTTAAGATATAAAATTGTTGTATAAGTTATCTTTTGAAGAAATTCATGAGCTAACTCAGGCTGTTCAAAACAAAACGCTTTTGCTTTATCAAATGTTTTTGATCCTTGACCCTGAATAGCATAGCAAAGAAGCGTCCAAGGCGATCCAGCAAAGCCAATTAAAGGTATGCTGTTATTCAATTCTATTTGTGTCATTTTAATAGCATCTAAAACATACCCTAGTTTTTCATGAATGTTTGGAACAACGATATTCGATAAGTCTTTTTTAGTTTTGATTGGATTTTGAATCCACGGACCGACTCCGTCTTTCATTTCAACTTTAATGTTCATTGCTTGAAGAACTACTAGGATATCACTGAACAAAATAGCCGCATCAGGACCTAATTGATTTATTGGCATTAATGTAATCTCAGTAGCCAGTTCAGGAGTTTGGCATCTTGTAAAAAAGTCATACTTATTTTTTAATTTCATAAAGTCTGGGAGATATCTCCCAGCTTGCCTCATCATCCAAACAGGTGGTCTTGAAACAACTTCACCTTTGAGTGCACGAATAAAAAGATCATTTTTAATCATCTGTTTTTTTTAAATGTTTTTTAATTATTAGAATTAGTGAATTTATTTCAGGATTTTTTGAAATAAAATAATTATTAGTATGTTTTGCAATTTCATTACCAGTTGTATTACCCCAAGAAAAAAACTTTTGTGAATTAAAGGAATTAGTTGAGGCATAGCTTTTTACTGCAGAAGGACTAAAAAAAATAACTCCATCAAATTTGTCACTGACTTTTTTTGGAACTTCTTTCGTTTCGTATACCTCAGAAATGAGAACATTAGATTTTTTAAGGATTTTCTCAATTGAATCGAGTCTTTGTTTTCCACAAAAATAGTTGAATATTTTATCAGAATATTTTTCAAGAATTTTATTAGCAAGATGTTCCGCAGAGTTTTCACATTCTAATACTTTTAACCCCAATTTGGTTAATCTGTTTTTAGTATTAGTTCCTACACAAAAAAAGGGTAATTCTTTAAGGCTTTCGTGTTGACTATGGTTTAATAATGCTTTCAATGCTTTTGAACTCGTGATGATTATTCCGAATTTAATTTCCGGCCATATAAAATGAATTATTTCTGTTTTAATCATTGGTATTTCAACAAGATCAATTCCATTTTGATCAAAAGCAAATTTGAATTGTTTATTTAATTTTTTTGTTGACAATACAATCATTAAATCTTGTTTTTAATTTTACTTATTATTCTATCTCCTCCTTTTTTTAATAATTCAAAAGCGAATTTTTTTCCTAAAAACTCAGGATCTTCATTTAAAGAAAATTTGTAATTACACAAAACCGAATCTTTCCCATCTAAACTAAAAAGCCCACCTTTAAAATTAACTATTTCATTTTCTATTGATGCTAAAGCTCCTATTGGAGCCGAACAACCTCCCTCTAATATTTTTAAAAATTCACGTTCAATAGTAGTACAATAAAATGTTTTTTCACAATTCACACCTACTAAAGCCTTTTTTATAAATTCATTACTTTCAAGAGAAGCAATTCCAATTGTTCCTTGAGCTGGTGCAGGAATCATCCAACTTAAAGTTTTAAATTTTATAGTATTAATTGCAAGACGATCTATCCCAGCTTTTGCAAGTATTATTCCTTTAATAGTTAAGCTGTCTAATTTTTCTAATCTAGTTTGAACATTTCCTCTTATGGGTTCCGTTTTGTCTTGAGGATACTTATTTAGCCATTGAGCCTTCCTTCTGAGACTTCCAGTGCCCACAGATTGAGATTTAAGTAAATCTTCCTCATTTTTAAATAAAATTATATCCAATGGATTTCCTCTTTCTAAAACTGAGTTTATAATTATTCCTGACGGAAGCGCGGTGGGAACGTCTTTCAAGCTGTGAACCGCAATATCTATCTTGTCATCAATTAGAGCGGAATCTAGTGCTCGAGTAAAAACACCTTGAATACCAAATGAATATATAGGTTGAGTTAAGTTTTGATCCCCGTCACTTTTAATAGGTACAATTGAAGAATTATATCCAAATTTTTTTAGTTGATTCGCAGCAGCTTTAGCTTGCCAGAGTGCTAATTTGCTTTCTCTAGTTCCAATTCGAATCTTACGTTTTGACATTCTCCTCAAGTTCAAGTTCAAAAAGATCTACCAGTAAATCCATTGTTGCTGAAGCTTTTTTAGGGTTATCTTTCAGGTAGCTGGCTATCTGACCTGTAAACTTTGATGCTGTTTCTTCCAAACCTGAAATAGGCTTTTCCAAACGTGTCTTAAAGGCATTTAAAAATGGAGCATATTTCCTGTTATATAGCCAGAGATTGAATTCCTTTGCAACTTCAGTAATTATTATTTCTGCTTTACCTATATGTTTTTGTCTTTTTATTAAATTTTGATCTGTCATTTTTGATAATTCATCTACATGAATAAGTGAAACTTGATCTATTTCACTTATTTCAGGAACTACATTTCTTGGTAGTGAAAGATCAATAACTAAAAGAGGGCTTGAACGATGAATAAGCTCTTTGCTTACTGTTGGGTTTTCAGCTCCTGTTGCCACAATTAAGACATCAGCTTTTCTGATTTCAGTATTAAGTTCACTATGGGGTTTAACAATAACCTTAAATTTACCTGCAATTTTTTCAGCCCTTTCCTTAGTTCGGTTTATTAAAATAATGTGATTATTTTTTGTGTGTTTTATAAGATTCTCACATGTATTTTTTCCAATTTTTCCAGCACCAAATAAGAGAATGTTCTTGTTTGAAATATCTTTAACATTATTCATAATATACTGAACAGCAGCAAAAGAAACTGAGGTTGCTCCTGAAGAAATCCCAGTTTCTGTTTTGACACGTTTACTAGCCTGAATCACGTTATTGACTAGTCTTTCTAAAAAGCCATTTGCCATTCCTGTTTTTTTGGACAGATAAAAGGATTTTTTCAGTTGTCCAATTATTTCAAAATCACCAAGAATTTGACTTTCAAGACCTGCACCTACCCTGAAAATATGATTTATGGCATCTTTACCTTGAAAAATATACCCAATTTTTTCAAACTTTTTTATTTTTTCTTTTGAAAAGTCACAAAGTAAATCAACCAGACTTTTTGAATTTTCAACTAAACCGTATAGCTCAGTTCTATTGCATGTGCTAGTAATAAGAAGCTCTGTAATACCATTTAATTTTGCTTTAATTAACATGGTCTTGGATGACGACAAAGAAAGACTGAACCCCTCTCTTACGGAAAGAGATGCTTCTTTATGGCTAATGCCTATTGCAAAAAATGTTTTTGAATCCAAATCTTGGTCTTTTAAATTCTTTTGCAAAAGTAAATTTGAGAAAAATCAAAAAATAACGATAGACGAATTATTAATACCGACTTTAGTTTTTTAAATCAATTTGTTTTCATTTCAATTAAATGTACTAATTTTATTGTGTTTAAAAGATTTTATAATTTAGAATTCATCTAAATAACTATTCAATTATCAATATGGAAAATATCGATGAAAGTTCCAAGGAAAGGTCACAATTAGAACCAGGCTTCATTGTTCTTCGTTATGAAAATAATAGTAAAAGTGTTTTACGGAAAAAAATGTCGATAACTAGAGAATATATTCAGTTTCATTTCTGTTTGAAAGGAGCTGGAAAACTTTTATTTAATAATGGTAATTATGAGTTCCCTGTTAACGAAGAGCACGCAGTCCTTTTATATAATCCGACACAAGATCTTCCACTAAATTTAACTTTAGATTCAAATAGTTGGATCATAAGTGTTATAATTTCAATTTCTAAGTTTCATAGTTTATTCTCAAATGATGCAGATCATATCTTTTTTTTAAATCCTGAAAATAGTAAAAGAAAGTTTTATGATGATCGTATTTTTTCTCCCAGCATAGCCGTTGTTTTAAGTCAAATCCTTCAAGCTAAAGTTCACGATAGTATGAAATCTTTATATTTCAAGGGTAAAGTTTACGAATTACTAAGTTTATATTTCAATAAAAGTGACGATACGGATCTTGAGCAATGTCCATTTTTAGTCGATGAAGAAAATGTAAGAAAAATTAGACACGCCAAAGAAATTATTTTAGAGAGGATATCTGAGCCACCAACTTTACATGAACTATCTCAAGAAATTGGATTGAGTTTAAAAAAACTTAAAGAGGGGTTTAAGCAATTGTATGGAGATACTGTATATGGATACTTGCTTGATCATAAAATGGTTGAAGCTCAGAGAATGCTTGAATCAAAAAATTATAATGTAAATGAAGTTGGACTTAAGTTAGGGTATAGTACAGCTAGTCATTTTATAGTTGCTTTCAAAAAGAAATATGGGACTACCCCAAAAAAATATCTAATGTCAGTATCTTCGTAAAAAAAATAATAATGAAGGGTGTACTCTTAGTTAACTTAGGCTCCCCGGAAAGTCCAAAAACTCCGGATGTAAGAAATTATTTAGATCAGTTTTTGATGGACGAAAGAGTAATTGATTTGCCTAAGTGGTTTAGGACTTTTTTGGTTAAAGGCATCATTCTAAATACAAGACCAAAAAAATCTGCAGAGGCTTACAAAAAAATTTGGTGGAAAGAAGGTTCTCCCCTAATTGTTCTTTCTGAGCGGCTTATGAAAAAAGTGCAAAAAAAGGTTTCAGTACCAGTAGTTCTTGCTATGCGTTATGGAAATCCATCAATCAAAAGTGGTTTAGATATGCTAAATAGAAAGGGGGTCAATGAAGTTTTAATCGTTCCATTATATCCTCAATTTGCAATGGCAACTACTGAAACGATTTTAGTTTTAGCTGAAAAAATAAGAGCTGAGTTTTTTCCAAAAATGAAGTTTATTTCATTGCCATCATTTTATGATCATCCGGATTATATAAGGGTTCTTGCGAATTCTATTCAAGATTCTTTACAAGGAAAAAATTGGGAGCATCTTTTATTTTCTTATCATGGAGTACCAGAAAGGCATATTCGGAAATCAGATATTTCAAAATCACATTGCAAAATGGATGGGAAATGCTGTTTCACAAAATCATCTGCCCATCAATATTGTTATAAACATCAATGTGAGACTACTTCTTTAAAAGTTGCAGAATATTTAGAGTTAAAAGAAGGCACCTTCTCTACTTCTTTTCAATCAAGAGTTTCTATTTTGGGTTCATGGCTAAAACCTTACACTGATAAGACGGTATCATCTTTTGCAGAGAATGGAACCAAAGAACTTGCAATTGCAACTCCTGCTTTTGTTTCCGATTGTTTGGAGACATTGGAAGAAATTGGGATGGAGGCAGCTGAAGATTTCGAAGAAAAAGGAGGGAAGAAGCTACACGTAATTCCTTGTATAAATGATCGCGACGACTGGGTTAAAGTTTTGAGTAGATGGATTGATGAATGGGCTTTAGCTCCAGTTGAAACGTAATATGGAAAAAAACTTATCTGGAGGTTTAGGTACTGATCCAATATTTAAACTTCTAGTTAAACAAGGAGTTCCTGCATCCATTGGTATTTTAGTAATGTCTTTGAACATTCTTATAGACACCGTTTTTGTAGGTCAATGGATTGGTACGAATGCAATAGCAGCAATTAATGTTGTTTTACCAGTTTCTTTTTTTATTGCTGCTCTTGGAATGGCAATTGGTATTGGAGGAGGTTCAATAATATCCAGAGCTTTGGGAGATAAAAATATGACCAAAGCAAATAAAACTTTTGGAAATCAAATCACTCTAACACTTATTGTAACATTATCTTTTTCGTTTTTTGGTTTACTGTTTTCAGAGTACTTAATACCTTTATTTGGGGGGAAAGGTGAGTTATATGAATTAGCGAAAATATATTATAAAATAGTTCTTTACGGAGTACCTGTTTTAGGACTTTGCATGATGGGTAATAACACAATGCGAGCAGAAGGAAAACCTAAATATGCAATGTATGCAATGATGATTCCGTCAATTACTAATTTACTTTTAGACTATGTATTAATTTTTTATTACGACTATGGAATGTTCGGGGCAGCATGGGCTACAACAGCTTCCTATGGAATAACAGCTATTTATATTCTATATTATTTTAAATCAAATAAATCAGCATTTAAGCTTAAAATAAATGATTTTTATTTATCATTTAATGTTACTAAAGAAATCTCTTCATTAGGCTCAGTTACACTTGCAAGACAAGCAACGGTTAGTATCGTTGTCTTATTTGTTAATAATATTTTGTTTAATTCGGGAGGAGAAACTACAGTAGCTGTATATGCTATAATTAGTAGAATGTTGATGTTTGCTCTTTTTCCTGTCATTGGAATAACTCAAGGTTTTATTCCGATTGCAGCCTTCAACTATGGTGCTAATAATTATAAAAGAGTATACGAAGTTGTTATTAAAGCAATGATTTTTTCTACTTTATTAGCCAGTCTAGTATTTATCTTAATTTTTATTTTTTCTGAAGAGATCGTCAAGTTATTTACAGACGATTCTGATGTTTTGAATCAAACACCACCCGCTCTTCGATGGGTTTTTGCAGCAACGCCAATAATTGGAATTCAATTCATTGGGTCAGCATACTTTCAAGCAATAGGAAAAGCGCTGCCTGCACTACTTTTAACCCTTACGCGTCAGGGCTTCTTTTTCATCCCATTATTATTTATTTTATCAAATAAAATTGGTGTTATGGGAGTTTGGATTGCTTTTCCTTTAGGAGAATTAATTTCAACAATAGTTACAGGATATTTCTTGTTTAAAAACTTGAAAAAATAGATTATTTGAGGTATTAAATTTGTTTTGTAATTTGTTCTTATAAAAAGTGATAAATGAAAAATTTTGATTTTCCAGTATTTAGAGGTTTAGGCTATGTTTTAGTGTTTTTTTTAGTTACCAATATTTTTGGTCAAAGGAAAAAAGAAAGAGCTAAAATTGTTTCATTCGATTCAAGTATACACGAAAGTCTCAAGTTTCGTGAAATAGGCCCTTTTAGGGGAGGGCGTTCAGCCGCAGTTACTGGTGTTAAAGATGACCCCAATTTATACTATTTTGGAGCGACTGGAGGAGGAGTCTGGAAAACAAATGATTCGGGTAAAACATATGAAAACATTTCAGACGGATACTTCGGTGGGAGCATAGGTTCTATAGCGGTAGCTCCAAGTGATTCAAATGTCATTTATGTAGGAGGAGGAGAAGTTACAGTTAGAGGAAATGTTTCTTCTGGAAATGGAGTTTGGAAATCTGTTGATGCAGGAAAAACATGGATTTTCTCAGGACTTCCAAATTCTAGACACATACCTAGAATCGTTGTAGATTCAAAAAATTCAAATATTGTCTATGCTGCTGTATTAGGTAATATTTATAAACCGACAAATGAAAGAGGGGTTTATAAATCGATTAATGGAGGTAAAACCTGGAAGAGAATATTGTTTGCGAACGATCAGGCCGGTGCTGTTGAATTACAAATGGATCCTAAAAACTCAAGAATTCTTTACGCTTCTACTTGGAATTTGAAAAGAACTCCTTATAGTCTGATTAGCGGGGGACCAGGCTCTTTATTATGGAAAAGTAATGATAGCGGGGGTACTTGGTCAAAAATATCAAGTAATGAAGGGTTCGCTAAAGGTATTCTTGGAATTATTGGAGTTACCGTATCTCCTGTAAATTCTGAAAGGATTTTTGCTATTGTAGAAAATGAAGAAAAAGGAGGGGTTTACAGATCTGATAATGGTGGAAAAACATGGAAGTATGTTAATTCTAACAGATCTTTAAGACAGAGAGCGTGGTACTATTCTAAAATTTATGCTGATACTCAAAATCAAGATATCGTTTATGTAATGAATGTTTCTTATCACAAGTCAATTGACGGAGGAAAAACATTTAAGAGCAATAGAGCACCTCACGGTGATCATCATGATTTATGGATAGACCCAGATAATAATCAGCGAATGATAATTGCGGATGATGGGGGTGCCCAAATTAGCAATAATGGGGGATCAGATTGGAGTACATATTATAATCAGCCAACTGCTCAATTTTATAGAGTCACAACAGACAATTCATTTCCATACAGAATATATGTAGCTCAGCAAGACAATTCAACAATAAGAGTAAAACACAGATCAGATGGAAGATTCATTACTGAGGATGACTGGGAGTCAACCGCAGGAGGAGAATCTGCCCATATTGCTGTAGACCCTGAAAACAACGATATTGTTTATGGTGGAAGTTATGGAGGTTTTTTAACCAGAGTTAATCACAAAACAGGAAGTGTAAGAGGTATAAATGTTTGGCCTGATAATCCAATGGGATATGGAGCAGAAGGTATGAAGTACAGGTTTCAATGGAATTTCCCCATATTTTTCAGCCATCATGACACCAAAAAATTATTTACACTATCAAACCAGGTTCATATTTCGGAAAATGAGGGACAAAGCTGGAAAATAATAAGTCCTGATCTAACAAGAAATGATCCTGAAAAATTAAAATCATCAGGAGGTCCAATTACTCAAGATAATACAGGAGTAGAATACTACAGCACTCTTTTTGCAGCAAGCGAATCAAGACTAAGTGATGGAGAAATATGGGTAGGTAGTGACGATGGATTAGTCCATTTAACTAAAAATGGAGGAGAAAGTTGGGAAAACATAACTCCAAATCAAGCACCAAAATCATTGATGGTAAATAGTATAGAAACATCATATTTTAAATCTGGAAAAACTTATGTAGCTGGTACTTCATATAAGTCAGGTGATTTTAAACCATATATTTATAAGACAAGTGATCATGGAAAAACATGGAAAAAAATAGTAAACGGAATAAATTCTGAACATTTTACGAGAGTAACGAGATCAGATCCTGGTAAAGAAGGACTGCTTTATGCCGGAACCGAATCAGGGATTTATATCTCTTATGATGATGGAGAATCTTGGAGTTCGTTTCAAAAAAATCTTCCAATAGTTCCGGTTACTGACATTATAATAAAAGATAATAGTTTAATCGTCGCAACTCAAGGAAGGGGTATCTGGATGATAGACGATTTGACAGTTTTACATCAATTGGACAGTAAAAAATTAAATAATGAAATAAACTTATTTTCACCAAAAGATAGTTACAGAATTAGAGGTAGTGGAGGAAAATCAAGTAAAATCGCAGGTACTAATATTGAAAATGGAGTAATTGTTTATTATAATTTAAAAGATTACAAATCTTCAAAAGACACTGTTTCAATTAGTTTTTCAGATATGGATGGGAAAATAATTAAAAGCTTTAGCAATCATGACAAAGAAAATATGCTTTCACCCACCAAGGGGAGCAATAAATTTGTCTGGGACACAAAGCATGATGGGGCGGAAGTATTAGATGGTATGATTTTTTGGTCGGCTTCATTTTCTGGACCAAAGTCTGCACCGGGAAAGTATAGAGTAACATTAAATAAGAATGGAATAAAAACAAGTATGCCTTTTGAGATTTTAATTGATCCCAGATCTGAGGTTGAAGCTTCAGACATTGAAAAACAATTAGATTTTGTCAACTCAATAAATAGAACAGTTGACAATGCTCACAAAGCGATAAAGGAAATTAGAAAAATAAACTTAAAACTTAAGGAATTTGAGTTAAATTTTCAAAAATCCGACTCTATTGCTGAGCTTGTTACTAAGTCTGAAAAGCTTCGGGATAAGTTATTCAATATTGAAAAAACATTATACCAAACTAAAAACCAAAGCAATCAGGACCCCCTTAACTTTCCAATTAAATTAACCAACAAGCTGGGTCATTTAAACAGACTTGTAACCATGAACGACTTTCCACCAACAGATCAGGACAACGCTGTTAGATTAGAGCTAACTAAAAAAGTAGAAAACCAATTGAAGATCCATAAATTTCTTATAAACACGGAGGTTGATTCTTTTAATAAAGAGTTTGCAAAACTTGAACTGAATTACTTAAAAATAGATTGATCTTTTGATAGAATATTACGATTATTTTAAAGCGTTACATTTGATTTTTATAATTACGTGGTTTGCTGGCTTGTTTTATATTCCAAGACTCTTTATTTACATAATTGAAGCCCAAAAAAAGTCAGAAATAGAGAAAGAAATTTTAACATTACAGCTAAATTTAATGGCTAAAAAATTATGGTACATCATTACATGGCCTTCAGCAATTCTTGCCATTATTTTTGCTTTAGTTTTAATTTATTTAGTACCAATATGGTTAACTCAGCAGTGGATGATCATAAAAATTATTTTTGTTTTCCTCTTATTAATTTATCATTTAAAAACACATTCAATTTATATTGATTTTCAAAAAGGTATCTTCAAATATTCAAGTACTTTTATGCGTTTTTGGAATGAAGGAGCAACTTTAATTCTTTTTTCAATTGTTTTTTTAGTTTCAATTAAAAATAGCTTTAACTGGATTTTTGGACTTATTGGACTCGTTGGATTGGGAGTGCTTTTGTCATTAGGAATACGTTTCTATAAAAAAATTAATAGAAAAAATAATGCAAATAATTAAAGCTAAAATTTCATTAAGAACAAGACTGTTTCTAGCTATGGTTTTGTTGGTCCTTACCACTTGCTTAATGATTTTAGGAGCAACATATTTCCAATATGGAACGGAGTCAGAGTCATATAATCAATTTAGAATGGAGCGAAAGGAGCAGCAGTTGCTTTCTCAGATTAACTACTTGGTGTCTAAAAATGATCTGAAGTTTTCTTCTCAAGAAAAATGGATGAGTTTTAAAGATGATTTAGAAGCTGTAAGAACGATTCTTAATGTAGATTATTCTGTTTTTGATCTGGAAGGGAATCCATTATACGTAAACTTTTTACCTCTAAAGATTATTGCTAATAATTACACATTAAACAACTTAACATTGTTAGGAATAAAACAAAGTAATTCAAATCGATTTGTTGAAAATAATATTGATGAAATTGGAAAATTTCAATCTTCGTATAGGTATCTTCAAGATGCATCAGGCTTTGCATATGCAATTTTATTTTTCCCCTATTTTGAGGATGTTTCCTTCTCTGAAAACGAGTTAAACACTTTTTTGCAGAGTCTTTATCAAGTTTATCTTTTGATGCTTGTCATATCAATTGGTCTTGCATATTTTATTTCTAAATACGTAACAAGATCGTTGGAGACTTTGAGACTTCAAATCAACTCTACTGGCTTATTAAAGCGAAATAAAAGAATTCATCTAAAGAATCCTTCTAGAGAAATTGATAGTTTGGTAAATTCCTATAACAAAATGATAGATGATTTAGAGAAAAGTGCAAAAAAGCTTGCTCAAACTGAACGCGAACAGGCATGGCAAGAAATGGCAAGACAGGTGGCTCATGAGATTAAAAATCCATTAACACCTATGCGGCTTTCCGTACAAAACTTTCAAAGAAGATACGATCCATCAGATAAAAGTAACAAGAATAATATTGAAGAATTTTCTAAATTACTAATCGAACAGATTGATATAATGAGTAATGTAGCAACTACTTTTTCGGACTTTGCAACCCTTCCAAAGGCTAAACTACTCTCTTCAGATATTGTTGATGCTACAAAAAGAGCAACAGAAATATTTGAGTATGAAAATGTAGTTTTTTCATCTAATAAAGATAAAGTTCTCTACCCCTTAGATAGAACCCAATGGATTCGTGTTATGACCAATTTGATTCAAAATGGGTTACAATCAGTAAATTCTAAAAAACAAGCCAAAATCGAAGTTAACTTAAAGGCAGACTCTAATAAAATAATTATATCTGTTAAAGACAATGGTCAAGGGGTTGACCCTAACCTGAAAGAAAAGATATTCGAACCAAAATTTACAACCAAAACCAAAGGTATGGGGTTGGGATTAGGGATTGTAAAAAACATAATAGATTCTCATAAAGGCAAGATAACCTATCAAACACTTAATAACATCGGGACTACATTTATGATAGAATTGAAATTTAAAAAATTTAATTAGCAATATTCGTTATAGGCCGAAATAAGATTATCAGCTATAATATCTGCGGGTCTCCCTTCAATATGATGCCTTTCGATCATATGAACCAACTCTCCATCTCTGAAAAGGGCAATACTTGGTGAAGAAGGAGGGAATGGAGTCATATAGGATCTCGCTAATTCAGTTGCTTCACTGTCTACTCCTGCAAAAACAGTAACTAAATTATTAGGTTTGATTTCGTTAGATAGTGATAAGCGAATCGCTGGCCTGGCATTTGCAGCTGCACACCCACAAACTGAGTTTACAACAACTAAAGTTGTACCACTTTTTTTAAGAGCATCATCAACATCAGAACTAGTTTTTAAGTCACCGAATCCCAAATCAGTTAGTTCAGCCTTCATGGGTTCATAAATTTCTTTTGGATACATGTTTTTTTTTGTAAATATAATAAAGAAACCTTACAGACATAGTTATATTTGATGTCAAATATCGCTTTTATGATTAAATGGGTTTCTGCTTTTGTTGGATTCAGTTATTTTCGTTTTCCAGGTGCTATTTTAGGATATATAATAGGTCAGGTTCTAGAGAGAATTTTTAACAATTCAGGTTCTAAATATCAAAATAAATTTGGATCCACTGATGGAAATTTGATGCAAATTAAATTGCTAACACTTGCTGCTATTGTTGTTAAAGCAGATGGAAAGGTTGACTCCAAAGAATTAGAGTATGTTAGACGTTTTTTTATAAGTCATTATGGAAAAAATAAGTCTGATGAGATTTTTAAAATTTTTAATTCAAAAGTTAAGCTCCAAAATCAGTCTTTGAATCAAATAACAGTGTCTTTCAGAACGAACTCTAGCTATGAAACAAGACTTCAGCTAATTCATTTTTTATTTGGTATTGCAAAGGCTGATGGGAATATCTCCAGCTTAGAATTAGTTAAAATAAGTCAAATATCATCAAGTCTAAATATTAATCTTGCAGATTTTGAAAGTATCAAAGCGATGTTCATTAAAGAAGAAAACAGTGCATATAAAATACTTGAAATTGATATAAACTCATCAGTTGAAGAAATTAAAAAAGCGTACCGTTTGATGGTTAAAAAATATCATCCTGATAAACTTCAAACTAAAGATCCGTATTTGTTAAAAGGAGCAGAAGAAAAATTCATTCAGGTTCAAGAGGCATATGAAATTTTAAAAAACAAACATAAATTTTAATTTATGCTTCAAACATTTTTATTCTTTTTAAAATTAGGATATTATCATGTTTTAGATTTGGATGGATTAGATCATTTTTATTTTTTTATTGTAATATCTCTTCCCTTTACATTTAAAAAGGGAGTTCAGCTTTTAAAATGGGTAACACTTTTTACTTTAGGACACTGTTTGACACTTTTTTTAAATTATTATTTTAACATATCTACCGATTTGTATTGGATTGAAGCTTTAATTCCGATAACAATAATGTATAGTTCTGCTATAATTATTTTCCAAAATATTGGGAGTTCCAAAAAATATAGATTCAAATATTTTACAATGTCAACACTTTTTTTGGGTCTAATTCATGGCGTAGGCTTTGGAAGATACTTTAATCTTTTAGTTCAAGAAGACTCTTCTTTTACTTCACTATTGGGTTTTGCCTTTGGAATTGAGGTTGCTCAAATTATAATAGTTTCATTTGTTTTAGTATTAAACAGTTTTATAATTAAATTTTCTGAAGATAAATTCATAATATGGATTAGATCTGGTTCTTGTTTGATTTTTATTTTATCTCTAAAAATGCTTTTCGAAAGACTTTAGGTCTTGGATTAAGATTTTTGTAGTTTCGTCTTAAATGACAAATTCAAAACAAAATATTTATGATCAGGCATATCTTGATATGGCCAATAGATGGGGGAAATTGTCACATTGTGAAAGAAAACAAGTTGGAGCTTTAATCGTTAAAGATAGGATGATTATTTCTGACGGCTATAACGGTACACCCTCTGGATTTGAAAACAATTGTGAAGATGAAAATAATTTTACAAAATGGTACGTACTCCACGCTGAAGCAAATGCAATTCTTAAAGTTGCTTCTTCGACTCAGTCCTGTAAAGGTTCAACCTTGTATATAACACTTTCTCCGTGTAAAGAGTGTAGTAAGCTTATTCATCAATCTGGAATTATAAGAGTAGTTTATTCTGTTGAATACAAAGACACGTCTGGGATTGAGTTTCTAAAAAAGGCTGGAGTACAAATAGATTTTTTGCCTTAAAAATTATTTTTCTTTTTCTGAAATTTTAATTGAAGTCTTTAAGATTAAAAGGAGTAAAATTGCACATCCAGAGGACAAAACGCCTATTAGAGCAATTGAACTTTCACCGACAAGAGACTTGTTCCAATCTATTTTATATAAGTTAAATATTAAACTAATAATGGTAAGTGTTAAAAATATATATATAGATTTTTTCATAAAATTAATTAATAATTTGACCAACATTAGTGGCGAAAAGTTTTACGGAAATGGATAATAAAATTATTCCAAAGACCTTCTGTATTACTGCAATTCCAGTTTTACCAAGAATTTTTGACATAAAATTAGAGGATTTAAGTATCATATAAACAACCAAGATATTACAACCTATAGCTACAATTATATTTATAAGTTCAAATTCTGCTCTCAACGAAAGTAATGTTGTTAGACTTCCGGGCCCAGCAATAATTGGAAATGCAATCGGAACTATTGATGCCGTTTCTGGTATGTCATTTTTGTAAATGGATATGCCCATTATCATTTCTAGAGCAATAAAGAAAATTATTAATGATCCAGCTACAGCAAAAGAATTAACATCTATCCCTATCAAGCTTAATATGTTTTTTCCAACAAAAATAAATCCAATCATTATCAAACCAGCAACTATAGATGCTTTTTCAGATTCAATATGACCAACTTTTTCTCGAAGAGAAATTATAATAGGAATACTTCCAATAATATTTATCACGGCAAAAAGAATTAGACCGGCCGTAAAAATTTCTTTAAAATTCAACATTTATTTTTTTCAAAAGTACTTAACTTATTAATATCTCATCGAGATATTAATGGTTAATTTAGCTTTAATATTTAAGTTAAAAAATGTTTCAAATTGATAATACTATAGTCTCAGAATCTATTATTTCCGAGGATTTTGTGTGTAATATTGGTAAGTGTAAAGGCGAATGTTGTGTTTCTGGGTCGGCAGGCGCTCCTTTGGAAAAAAATGAAATTAAAATTTTAGATGATCTTCAAGATAAAATTTCACCCTTTTTATCGAAAAAGGGTATAAAATCATTAAAAGAACAAGGCAATTACATTAAAGGTGTTGATGGAGAATGGGAAACTCCACTGATAGATGGAAAAGAATGCTCTTATACAGTTTTTGACCATAAGGGACAAGCTCAATGCGGTATTGAAAAAGCACATAAAGCAGGGGAGATAAATTTTTACAAACCAATTTCATGCCATCTATATCCAATTAGAGTCCAAAACTATTCTGAATTTACTGCCGTTAATTACCATGAGTGGTCAATTTGTGATACAGCATGTTCCTTGGGGTCAGAATTAAAAATTCCAATCTATAAATTTGTAAAAAATGCTTTGATTAGAAGATTTGGAAAACAGTGGTATGAAAAATTATCTATAACAGCAAAAAAATGGCTCAAGTCGCGCTCTCAGTAAAGAAGGGGTTTAACAGAGAAAAATAATTATAAAATATTGAAAATCACATACTTGGAAGTTTATTGATTTTGTTTAAAATAAGATATTTAGCTTTTTTTGTTAAAAACTAAGCCTCTTTGTGAATAAGTACCCCTTTCAATTGTACTAACAATTTTAAATCTTTGTAAGTATGAAATAATTCAATAAAAACTAAAAAAAATATTAAAGATCTATTTTGATCTAAACTGACAGAATATTTTTGAGCTAATTTTAAATTCTATGGAGATTGAACAGATAATTAAGAGAGACTCGACTACCAGCGCGTTTCATCTAGATAAAATTACAGAAGCTATTGAAAAAGCAATGGTTGCAGTTGGAGTCGGGACTGAACAAGATGCTCAGGATGTAGCATTGTCAGTTAATCAAAAACTCTTAGATCGTAAAAAGGAACACCAAGAATATATACCTACAATTGAGGAGGTTCAAGATATAGTGGAGACGCAACTGATGGAAAATAACTTTCCAGAATCAGCGAAAGCATACATTTTATATCGAAATAAAAGAAGTCAACAAAGGCAGTCTGATCTTTTTGAAAAACGAATTAACTTAAAACCATACGAATATCCCCAGCTTTATGAATATGTTCCGGCTATAAGACACTCTTACTGGATTCATTCAGAATTTAATTTCACAAGTGATATTCAAGATTTTAAGTCACGGTTGTCTGTTCCCGAACGAAGTGCTATTAAAAACACCATGTTGGCAATTTCTCAAATTGAAGTAGCTGTAAAATCATTTTGGGGAGATCTCTATCACAGAATTCCTAAACCTGAGATCGGTTCTGTAGGATCAACCTTTGCCGAAAGTGAGGTTCGTCATGCGGATGCCTATTCTCATTTATTAGAGATACTAGGATTGAACTCCGAGTTTAAAGAACTTAAAAAGAAACCGGCTATTATGAAGAGGGTTCAGTATTTAGAAACAGCACTTAAAAATTCAAAAAGTGATGATAATAAAGAATATGCCGAGGCTATTCTTCTATTTTCACTATTTATAGAACATGTTTCTCTGTTTTCTCAATTCTTAATAATTATGGCTTTCAATAAACACAAAAATATGCTAAAAGGCATTTCCAATGTGGTAGAGGCAACTTCTAAAGAAGAGCAGATTCACGGTGATTTTGGGATAGATTTGATCAAAATTCTTCAAAAGGAGAACCCTGAGTGGTTTACACCAGAATATCAAGAAAAGATTCAAAATCTATGCAAGCAAGCTTTTGAAGCGGAGCAGGGTGTTGTGGATTGGATTTTTGAAAATGGAGAGCTAGACTTTTTACCGAAGTCAGTAATTAATGAGTTTTTAAAAAATAGATTTAATAATTCTCTTGAAAGCATTGGGATTGATAAAGTATTTGAGATTGACCAAAATCTAGTTTCGCAGACTGAATGGTTTGATGATGAGATTATAGGAACAAAGCATGGAGATTTTTTTGTAAAACGATCCATAAATTATAGTAAAAGAACCCAAAGTATAACAAGTGATGATCTATTTTAGAATATGGAGAAAAAAATAAAAACAGAACAGGAACAAATAGATTCACACCAACAATTAATTGAGGCTAGAGAAAAATCAATGCAAAGAATGAATCTAACTTCTGAAAAACCTTTTGAATGGCTGAATGAAAATAGTAGAAAATTTCTAGCAGCTGGGTATTTAGGAGAGGGATTAAGTGCGGAAGAACGCATAGCTAGTATTGCAGAAAGAGCGGAAGATATTTTGCAAATGCCCGGTTTTGCAAAGAAATTTTATCACTATATGTCAGAAGGATATTATTCGTTGGCATCCCCGGTTTGGTCAAACTTTGGAAAAGAACGAGGTTTACCAATTAGCTGTTTTGGTTCCCACATTGATGATGATATTGGAAATATTTTATACACCCAATCAGAAGTGGGTATGATGTCCAAATTAGGAGGTGGAACTTCTGGATATTTTGGTAAAATCAGAGGAAGAGGAGCTGCAATAAAAAATAATGGAGAGGCTTCTGGAGCAGTTCATGTTATGAGGTTGTTCGAATCTATGGTAGATGTTGTAAGTCAGGGATCAGTGAGAAGGGGTCGTTTTTCTCCTTATCTACCGATTGATCATCCAGATATTAGGGAATTTTTAGAAATAGGTACAGAAGGTAATCCTATCCAAGAGTTAACCCATGGAGTTACTGTAACTGACAGTTGGATGCAAGACATGATTGATGGAGATGTTGAAAAGAGGACAGTTTGGGCTAAAGTTCTGCAGAGTCGAGGAGAAATGGGATACCCGTATATTTTCTTTACAGACAATGCAAACAATGGTGCCCCTGATGTATACAAGGATAAAAATTTACCAATTTATGCAAGTAACTTATGTACAGAAATAATGCTACCCTCTGATCATAACTGGTCTTTTGTTTGTGTTTTATCAAGTATTAATTTAGTGCATTATGATAAATGGAAGGATACCGACGCTGTTGAAACTATGATTTATTTTTTGGATTCCCTAATTACAGAGTTCTTAGAGAAATTAGAGGTTTATAAAAATTCTGATAACAGAGATGATCAACAAACATTTCTATTTATGGAACGAGCATATAATTTTGCAAAAGAAAACAGAGCACTAGGGATGGGAACCCTAGGATGGCACTCTTTGTTACAGTCTAAAATGCTTCCTTTTGATAGTCAAAAGGCATACGATCTAAACAGTGAAGTTTTCAAAACACTAAAAGAGCAATCCTACAAAGCTTCAGAACGTTTGGCTCAGAAATTTGGAGAACCAGAAGTGCTAAAAGGATATGGCAGAAGGAATACAACTTTGAATGCAATAGCACCAACTACATCATCTGCTTTTATTCTAGGGCAGGTTTCTCAAGGAATAGAACCTATATGGTCTAATATTTACGTAAAGGATATTGCAAAAATAAAAACAACAATTAAAAATCCTTTTTTAATGAATCTCTTAAAAGAAAAAGGAATGGATACCCCAGAAGTATGGAGAGACATAAGAGACAGAGATGGTTCTGTTCAACATCTTGATTTCTTATCTGAAAATGAAAAAGAGGTATTTAAAACATATTCTGAAATTGATCAGTTGGTTATTATCTATCAGGCAGCAAATAGGCAAAACTATTTAGACCAGGGTCAATCACTTAATATCATTGTTCACCCAGACACATCTACAAAGGAGGTTAATAATATACATGTTACAGCCTGGAAGTTAGGACTTAAGTCATTATACTATCAGCATAGTATGAATGCTGCCCAAAAGTTTAAACAAAAGAAAGATTGTGAAAGTTGTGAGGGTTAGTTTGACTCGCAGTTATCGTTTTTATGTTTATATTGAAAATTTTTGAATAGTGAATTTTAGACTAATATTTTCAACTTTAAAACTTGTTTTTTCACTAAATGAAGGAAAAACCCTATTATAATTAAGGGTTTTTTTACATATTGTAATTATGAAAAAAAATAGGTTTAACTGGTCCTTTGCTTCGAAATTTATAGCTGTCATAAATATACTAATTATAGTATTGCATTATTATTCTGTTTTTGACACATCTATATTAGAATATTTGGGAATATTTATGTTAGGGTTATTGTGGTTTGCACTCGGCAAATCGGCTAAACTGAAAAAGAACACATAGCTATTCTTTAAGTTTTGGATTCATCATCTTCGGTAAAACATATAATAACATTATAATACAAAAAGGTAAAAGGATGTCACTAATAGATCCTTCACCCTGAAATAATTTAATAAATCCGTAAATTATAGCCCCTGTCAGTATAAAAAGTGTGATTATTCATCAAGGTTTTAGAAGTTTTTTCATATTTCAAAATTAAATTTATAAATTATTAATTTGTTTGTAAGAATTATAAAATTCTTCAATTAAACTCACCTTTATCTTATAAATATCTTTTGATTTAAGGAGTATATTGAAGTATAAAGTCGTGTTTTTAGGACTTGTTTCAACATTTCTAGTAAGTTCAATTTGGGAGTTGATTTTTTCTTGAATTTTACCCTTAATTTCATTTCTTTTTTTAAGAATTATATCAATATCAGAAATAGAATTATTATCAAAAGTTTCCATTGAATCTTTAAAAATTGATTTAGTGAAGTCATGTATTTCATTTAAATCTCTAATCTGAGATAATTTAAGCTTTTGATGATCATTGTCAATATGCTTAAAACTTTTAGAAACTATATAATCAAGATCATTAGCTAAATCCTCAATATAACTTAACAGAACTATATAAAAATTACTTGCAGACAAACTAGGCTCCTCTAAATTTTTAATGAAGTAAAATATATTTTCACGAAGATCCTCTATTTCACCCTCCAATCTTTTAATATTCTTTTTCCCTTTCTTAAGACTCTTCAGATTATGCTTAGATAATCCCTCAACAAGTAAACCATATATGACGTCAACCCTTTTAAAAAACTTTATAATGTTTCCTGAGCTTTCATCCATAACTCCCTTCATCGATTTACTTTCGGCTTTAAGAATTTTATCTTTATCTATTTCTGTCTCTTCATTTCTGTGTTTTATGAAGTTTTTACCAATTATTGTAAGTATAATGAATAAAATAATTGCTATTGCTTGAACTCCACCAATGTGAATTAATGAAACTATTATTCCAGACACAAAAAATGCAGTTATAGCAGTTAAAAACCATCCAGTGATAACATTGATAACTCCGGAGACTCTATAAACTGCACTGTCTTTACCCCAGGCTTTATCAGCAAGAGAAGTTCCCATCGCAACCATAAAAGTCACGTAGGTCGTAGAGAGTGGTAATTTATATGAAGTAGCTATAGAAATTAATATTGCGGCAACAGTTAAGTTAACACAAGCTCTTAACATATCAAAAGAAGGAGCATCTGGATTATTTGACATTTTAGAATGAACTTTTGATCCTGAAAACTGCAATTCAATTTTTTTATTAATTTTTTCAGGTAAAATTGATGTTAAAAAGGAAGATAAACTTTGAAAAAACTTAACAATCATTTTGGAGAATAAAGAGGGTTGAAATCTTTCTTTAACATGGCCTTGATTCGACAAATCTAGACTAGTCTTTAGAACTCTTCTTGCTTTAGTTGAAAACCATAAAGTAAGAACCATAATTAATCCAGAAAGAATTAGAAAAGCAGTTGGAGTAGGGACTTTTGAAGCCAAGACACCCATACCAAATTCAGATGCGGCTGTCCCTGAAGCAACCCAAACCTCATAGGCTTGATATGCCGCTATAGGAACACCAATGAAATTTACCAGATCATTTCCAGCAAAAGCTAGTGCTAAAGCAAATGTTCCAATTGCAATGATTAGCTTGTATAAATTAATTTTAAAAAATTGAATTAGAGAAAATGATAATCCAAACCAAAAAATAAAGTTTATAACAGTTACTTTTAGAACTTCGATTTCTATAAAATCTTTAATTTTCATTCCTCCAATTATATCAAATTCTAGTCCAGCATATGGAGTCCCTTTAATTCCTTTCATCAAAATAAAGTATGTGATTGCCGACAGAGCAATACCTGAAAAAAGAGCACTTATCCAATTTGCATTTTGCTCAAAGTTATAAGTTAAAAATAGTCTAGATATCCACTGAACTATTGCGCCAATTGTTAGGGCAACTACCACAGACAAAACAATACCAGAAATAATCTGAATAGCCTTACTCGTATTTATGTAGTTGACTAAATCTGAGATATCTCCTGTAGTAGAGCTAATCTTAATTAGTGACATAAAAACAGCAGCTCCTAATAATTCAAATACAATTGAAACTGTTGTTGAAGTTGGCATTCCAATGGTATTAAAGAAATCCAATAATAAAATATCAGTTAGCATTACCGCAGTAAATATTAACATGATTTCGTCAAAATAGAATTCACCAGGGTTAAAAATTCCTTTTCTTGCAACTTCCATTAATCCACTTGAAAATAAAGCCCCAAATGCAACTCCCAATCCTGCTAAAATCATAATATTTCTAAAAGAAATAGCTTTTGACCCTACAGCTGAACTTAAAAAGTTAACAGCATCATTACTAACACCAACGATTAAGTCTCCACAAGCTAAGACAGCCAAAACAATAACTAATAATAAGTATAAATTTTCCATAAGGTTTTTTTAAAAATGAATTTCAAATTGAAGACGATAAAATATTTTATCATCAGAAAAAATTGAGTTTTCGTATGTAAGGTCAGATTGTATTTTTAATTTATGTTTTTCAAAATATTTTGAAAGACCCAAGGTATATTGATTTATATCATTATTGTTTGTTACGATTTTATCAAAGTTGATATTTGTGTATCTCCCCGTAATTGCAATATTTGAAGGTAGAACGTAACCTGACTGTAAGCTAACTGCTGATCCAACATTAACAATATCTCCCGTTAGACTACCATCAGAATTTTTTGAAAAAGCATCATTTGTATTTCTATCAGCATACTCTCCCATGAATGAAAAGCCATTAAATTTAAAATGAGAATTTATAAAAAATGTCTTGATATCTGTCTCAAAGAAACCATAATCCGTTGCCATGTATGAACCCATATTACTTCTTGTTTTAACAGCATTATTATTATAATCGTATGCTACTCCGATAAGCAATTTAGGTTTTTTTTCTCTTCGAATATCGTCCCCTTCGTAATCGCCATTACTTTTAAAGTTACCAAAAGGAAGTAAATCAAGTCTTGCAGTATATTGATGTCCACCAATATTTCCTTTGGAAATATTTCTTCCTTCTCCTTGAGAGATAGCAAAGGTTTCTTTTACTACAAATTTTTCACTTAAATTAAATTTATGTTTTAACTGAAGTCCAAAATCTCTATCTATGTTAAATTTACTGTTTAGCAGAGATCTGTCAACCAAAGCTAGTTTTGAAGAAGAAATAACTCTTTCAATATTACCAGGAAGTTTTGCTTGTCCAAACTGAATACTCCAATTTTTGTAAAAATTCCATTTAACACTTGCATCTAATATAATTCTAGGAGCATCTGAAGTAAAATTTGAGGCACCTGCAATATCTCTATTTGACAATGCCAATTCAATTTTGTAAGTAAG
>TARA_B110000444_G_scaffold261318_1_pt1 | contig 45073 bp, 28 predicted proteins | sample TARA_B110000444 | Tara Oceans TARA_B110000444 (sample SAMEA4398370) | marine metagenome | biome: Polar Biome; feature: [SRF] surface water layer (ENVO:00010504); material: water (ENVO:00002006), including particulate matter (ENVO:01000060) such as... | depth 5 m | reverse complement strand
TTGCGCACTCCATTGTCAATGTAGTACTGCTGTACATCTCCCATCATCTTGAGAGCGAATGGTGTAGAAAAAATACAGGTATTTTGCGCCTGGTCTTCTTTGAGAATATCAGCCTGAACTGTTCCTCTAACTGTTTGAAGAGTCTTTGCCTTGATTTCTGCATATGTTGCTGCATCAACCATTTCGTCTCCTCTCTTTCCGACTGTTACCAGACCAAATCCATTGTGACCTTCAGGTAAATCACCACGGTAACCACTTGCATCTGCTTCTAATTGCAGATGCTTCTCGACTTGTTGGTCGATTGCTGCATTGAGATAGAATGCAAGAATAACTGGAGCTGGCCCATTTATTGTCATTGAAACAGAAGTATTTGCATCACACAAATCAAATCCAGAATAGAGGCGCTTTGCATCATCAATGCTAGCGATAGAAACTCCCGAGTTACCGACCTTACCCCAAATATCTGGGCGAGGGTCTGGGTCACGCCCATACAGAGTTACACTGTCGAAGGCAGTTGATAGACGAACGTAATCTTGGCCTTGAGAAAGAAGATGGAATCTACGATTAGTTCTCTCACCTTCTCCTTCACCTGCGAACATACGAGCACTCAACTCGTCGGTTCGCTTGAATGGGAATACTCCTGAAGTGAAAGGGAAATGACCAGGTGCATTTTCTCTGCTGACCCAATTGTACATGTCTCCATCATCAGTAAATTTAGGGAGAGACACACGAGGAATCATCTGGTGTGATAGTGATTCAGTCACGGTTGAGACTGTGAATGGTTTTCCACGAACATAGTATGTGTATTCACCACTGGAGTACTGTTCTGCTAAATCTCGGAAGTCAGATACCACTTGTTTTGCTTCAACAACTTCTTCGCGTAATTCGGCTAAGTGTTCATCGACTTCGCTCTTTATCGAAGGCAACTCCTTGCATGCAGTTTCTAAATGCTGGATAGTACGAAGTTTTTCAGAAACTGAACCATTTTGAGCATGGTAATCACGTACTACAGAAGAAATCTCAGATAGATAGTGAACTCTTTCAGGAGGAATTACTCCTTTACGTTCACCGATTATTCCAATCGGTTCACTTGAATTGAAATCTACCATTGCGGCTAATTTCTGCCAAAGAACATCTACACCAGGGTCTGCAAATTGGCTAGCAATTGTTGCAACTACTGGTAAATCCTCATCAGCATTTTCAAACATGTTTCTGTTACGTCGAACCTGTTTTCTGATTGCCCGTAAAGCATCTTCACTACCACGCTTTTCATACTTGTTTAGAATTACTAAGTCTGCAACATCAAGCATCTCGATTTTCTCTAACTGAGTGTGGGCTCCGAACTCGGCAGTCATAACGTATAACGAGCGGTCAGAGACAGTAGTAATCGCATCACTGCCTTGACCAATACCGCTAGTCTCACAGAAAATCAAATCGAATCCAACTGCCTTTGCTGCCTCGATTGCTCGGTCTAAGTTCGCACTGATTTCTGAGCCACTTCCACGGCTCGCTAAAGAACGCATGAAGAGATTGTTATTGGAAAGTGAATTCATTCTTATACGGTCGCCAAGTAGTGCACCGCCAGTTCTCTTACGAGTCGGATCTACACAGAGCAAGCACACTTTCTTGTCAGGATTATCACGGAGAATGCGTAGCATCAATTCGTCTAGAAGACTGCTCTTACCTGCACCACCAGTACCTGTAAAACCAATCACTGGTACATCCGAATCGCTGGAGCGAACTTTGTCTAGAGTCGCTTTGAACTCATCATCACTAGCAGATTCAGAAAGAGTAAGCAATAGACCAACCTTGGACATATCATCAGCGGTAATGGGCCCTTCTAGACTGTTTATTCTATTGTCTGTAATCAAATCAACTTCGCTTGCAGTACTCATTAAATCGTGGATCATTCCCATTAATCCCATTTTGCGGCCATCATCGGGAGAATAGATTTTGGAAATGCCACTATTGTGTAAATCTCTAATCTCAGGCGGAGTAATTGTTCCGCCACCGCCGCCAAAGATGCGGATATGTTCACAGCCTGCTTCATCTAGTAATTGACGAATGTAAGTGAAATATTCCATGTGACCACCTTGGTAGGAAGTCAAAGCAATTGCATGTGCATCTTCTTGCACCGCACAATCAACCACATCTTTTGCAGATCTATCATGTCCAAGGTGAATAACTTCAGCACCACTGCTCTGAATCAAACGTCGCATGACATTGATTGCTGCATCATGGCCATCGAATAGGCTTGCAGCAGTGATAACACGAACCGGTCCGGTCGTGGTTTCAAACACCGGCGCCTCCTCCGACATGCTTCTACGGAGCATACATTCGTTCATCATGATACCGTTGTAATCAAAAGCCTAGAAGTGGGTGCGAGTTGTATGCGACCCCGTTGGATAATGGCTCCACATGAGGTCGCTATCCTCGACGCCAATGCCGAAGCATTAGGCGCCAATATGGATGAGTTGATGAGAACTGCAGCAGAACATCTTGCAAATGCACTAGAAGGAGCACCCAAACCAATCTGGATATTATGTGGGCCAGGCAACAATGGAGGAGATGGTTTCAGATTAGCAACTATGCTAGAAGGATGCAAAGTTATCGCAACACATGACAAGCAAAAGAATGCCCTTGCACAGAGGGCTAGAGAGGACTGGAAAGGAAATATTCATTCAATCGAAAACCTACCTCCTCAACCCCCTGCAGTGATTGTTGATTGCCTACTTGGTGCTGGCATATACGGTAAACCGAGAGGTGAAGTTCTCAAATTAATGGAAGCAATTCCAGGAAGGCCAATGGCTTTAGCATGTGATATGCCAACAGGATGTGGCTCAGGTATCTCCTTTAATGCATTCAGAACCGTAACATTCGAAGCTCCAAAATCAAATATGATTGACTCAAATGGTAAACTATTGCCAGAAGTAGGAGACTTATTCATCGCACCAATAGGTTGGCCAGAAGAAACTCTAGACCCTGGCCCGGGAGATCTACTACGTTACCCGCATCCACAAGAAGGCCAAATCAAAGGAGACAGAGGTAGGGTTCTGATTATTGGAGGAGGCCCCTATCACGGAGCCCCAATTCTTTCAGGAATGGCTGCTGCAAGAATGGGGGTTGACCTAGTTCATGTTGCAATGCCAAAGGAGGCTGCTGCAAGGGCAAAGTGGCCTAGTGAATTGATTCAAGAGCCAATGACAGACCAAGAAATAATCACTGAAGTTTCAGGATTGGTAAAACGTTGCATGACAGGAAGAGGAGTTCAGGCTATGGTAATCGGTCCGGGAATGGGTGATGACCCCGCTTCTCTTGAAGCGGTTCGGATGCTAATTCAAGCGACTCCAAATATTCCAAAAGTGATTGATGCAGACGCTATCAAAGCATTGGAAGGCTGGCCTCAAAGCCTGATTGGAGTTGTAACGCCTCATCAAAGAGAATTAGAAAACTGGATTGAGGATATTGATTCAATTCCAGGTTTATTGGCAGGTTCGGGCGAGAGTCGAGTAGTGATTAGAACTGGACCTGAGGACATCTTAATTGGTTCAGGTGGGCGCGGAGGAATAGGTAGTGGTGGAAATCCGCGCATGGCGATGGGGGGAACTGGTGACCTGCTGGCTGGTTGTATAGGTGGACTGCTCGGGCTTGGTTTGTCGCCTTGGTCAGCATCTAGATTGGGAATTCATTTGATGAGAACTGCAGGTAATTTAGCAGGTGAACAAATCGGCCCTGGAATGGTGGCCGACGATATTCCACCTTATCTTTCAAGAGCACTGATTACTGGTCCGGTTCTTCTCCGTCCACAAGAGCAGGAAGGCCCTTCTTCTTCCTGATGTAATCGGTATAGTTCCCATAATATTTGGTTACTATTCCGCCATCTAACTCCCAAATCTGGTTAACAACTTGGTCTAGGAACCATCTGTCGTGACTTACGGTAACTATTGCTCCATCATAATAGATCAAAGAACCTTCAAGCGTTTCTTTAGCATCCATATCTAAGTGGTTTGTTGGTTCATCCAACAGTAGTAGATTATTCTCTTCAAGTAAAATCTTCAATAAAGCGATACGTGCTCTTTCTCCACCAGAAAGTTTCCCGAGAGGAGTAGTTACATTTTCTTTGGCAAACTGGAATCTCCCTAATGCTGCTCGAACTTCTCCGTACGACATATCAGGACGCAAAATCTCGACCTGTTCTACTGCATTCAGATTGAAATCAAGAGTGCGGTGGTCTTGGTGATAGTAACCGATGATAGCACCTGGTGCAAGGTCTCTCGTTCCCGAGTCTATTTTTTCATCACCAGTTATCATCTTCAGAAGAGTGGTTTTACCTTGTCCATTTCCTCCAACAATACCAATTCTGTCGCCTTTGGAAATTTCCAAATCTTGGTTATTCAAAATTGGACGCTTTAATCCCTCGAATCTCTTAGAAGCCCCAAGAAATTGAATAATGTCATTACTTGACTTATCGGCTGCTTCAAGATTGAATCGTAAACCTTTGCGCTGCTTGGGTTTACGACCGTACAGAGCTTTGAGTTCTTGTTGCATCCTCTCTATCATCTTGTGCTTTGCTGAAATCGACTTGTCGAATTTGTTAGCAGACTTCATTGAACGTAGAGCACTTTGAGTGTGGGCAATTTTCTTCTCCACATTCTTGATTCTGTCATCGAGTGCTGCTAGGAAGTTTTCTTTTTGTTTTAGGAACTCAGAATAATTACCTTTGTAATTCCAATTGCGAAGATTATCTATTTCAACAATCCTAGTACAAACTTGGTCTAGGAAATATCTGTCGTGAGAAACGATTAGTTGAGCCCCTACGAATTCATTGATGAATTCTTCTAGCCACTCAGTGGTCTCAATATCCAAATGGTTGGTCGGCTCGTCAAGGAATATTACGTCGACTCCAGCAAGACCAACAAGTTGGCGAGCAAGAGCAAGTTTGGCTTTCTCTCCACCTGATAATTTGTTGACTTTCATCTCCATTGGATGCTGGTCAAGTCCGAGCATCTCCAAAATCGCCTTGGCGATATTAGCAACATTTCCTCCACCTGATGCTCCAAGCATTGTTTGGAGTTCAGAATATCTCTCCATAACAGGTTGCCAGTTGCCGTCATAGAATGAAGGGTCAACCATCTGTGCCTCAATCGCTGCGATCTCTTCTTCCAACTCCTGAAATTGGCGCCCTTTACGAGATAACTCTTCTTCGATAGTTGAATCTTCATCTATGTCTCGAATCTGAGTAAGGTATGCAATGCGGATTCCAGAGGCAAATTCGATATCCCCTACGTCCTGCTTTTGTTCTGAAATGGTATTGAGCAGTGTTGTCTTTCCAGCACCATTGTGGCCGACTATTCCGATTCGGTCACCCTCTGTCACCATAATGTTGATGTCCTGTAAAACGGTGACTGCACCGAATGAACGGTCTACACCTTCGACGCGGATTAATTCGCGGGACATACTGCGAGGCGGCTGCCTATCTCTTATGGACTCACCGTTTGATTTTACTCGACAAAATCTAAACTAGCAATAAAAACTAGACTTTTTAATTACAATTTACCATTATCTGAAATCGAAATTCTCAATTGTGGAAAATGAAATACCATCTTCCGGAATCCAATCTCAGGATTCCGTCACAGGCTAGACGTCTGCCTTTTGATGCATCGAGACAAAGGTAAATATGCGTAGAAGAATAATGTACGCACATGGCGAGCGAGAGTACCAAACAACGTCCAACCGCAGCAGAATCATTAGTCAAGGCAACAGTTGCTGTCCTTGACAATGTTATTGTTCAAGCACATATGGACCATGCATCTATGGAAACGGCAAAGAGATTAGGAGCACACACTATCACTTTCTTCGGTTGAACTTACAGAAAGGTCATTGGCACTGACACTTTGCGACAGGCGTGGACATAACTGCAATTTCAGCAGCAGCCGTGATGTTTATTCTCGGTGCAACTTCACCTGGTCCATCATTAGCAGTAATTCTGCGCAACACAATGATTGGAGGGAGGTCTCGAGGTTTAGCGTGCGCTGTTGGGCACGGAATTGGATTCGGTTTCTATGCGGTTAGCGTAGTATTCGGTTTGGTTGTGATAATGGAGAAAAACCCTGATATATTCACACTAATGCAAATTATTGGCGGATTTTTTCTACTCTACCTTGGGATTGGGATGATTCGTAGTGAAGCAAAAGTCATAGTTCAATCAGAAGGCAAGCGTGAAGGGTTTTTCGAAGGATTCTTCATCGCCTTTCTAAACCCCAAAATTGCAGTATTCATGCTCGCAGTACTCTCCAGTGTACTCGACCCATCGATGTCAAACGATACAAAATGGGTAATTGCTGGAATGGGAATGACAATCGATACTGTCTGGTATGTGATAGTCGCTCTTTTGTTATCTAAATCTACAATATTAGCGAAAATCGAGCAGAATCAGCGTAGTTTGAATGTCGCTACAGGGGTTTTGATGATCGGTTTGGCAATTTGGACTGCATACAAACTATCTGGTCTATGACAATCAATACTATTGATGTCAAGTGAAAACAGCCAGATATGCCAGAGCTTCCTGAAGTCGAAACCGTCCGCACCGGGCTGTCTCGTTCATGGATTGGTAAGCGAATTGAAGGCGTCGATTTACGCAGAGAAGGACTACGTTTTCCATTTCCTGAAGACCTTGATAAACGGCTTACTGGAAGAACGATAACTGCAATTAGAAGGCGTGCAAAGTATCTCTTAATCGACCTTGATAATGATGACATCTTACTTTCCCATTTAGGAATGAGTGGTAAATGGACACTAGATGCTAGTGATTGTGAGGGCAAACATGACCATGTCGTCATCTATCTCGATGACGGAACGATGTCTGTATACAATGACCCAAGAAGATTTGGTGTAATGGATATTTACTCAGGAGGCTCCCACAAGTTGCTAGACCATTTAGGTCCAGAGCCTCTAGAAGAATGGCCTGCAACGGACCTTTATGAGAAATTGCAAAGAAGAAAAAGCCCTGTCAAAATCTGTATACTGGACCAAAAGGTTGTGGTTGGAGTCGGTAATATCTATGCGTGTGAAGCGCTAAACAGAAGCAAGATTTCTCCGACTCGTTTGTCAAATACGATCACAATGAAAGAATGTGAAATTTTAGTTAATGAAATAAAAATAATACTTTCAGAAGCTATTCGAGTTGGTGGCTCATCGTTGAGAGACTTTGCAGGTGTTGACGGAACTCTTGGATATTTCATTCACCAGTTCAAGGTGTATGATAAGGAAGGAGCCGATTGTGAATGTGGAGAGATTATTGAGAGACTGGTCCAAGGTGGACGCTCTACATTCTGGTGTAGTTCTTGCCAGAAGTAATCAGTAATTCTTGAGAACTGTTCTTACGTCCTCTACAAATAAATCAACCGGGAAATCATAATCTGACCAAACAACTCTCCCCATGAGGCCTGAATCTAGGATGTATGTTGGTGACGGATGGGCTACAGTATAGCCTTCATCAGAGTCGTCGCCTTCTTCGTATGGGTATACGCCATATGTTTCGTAAACCATATCTAAAGCTGAGCCTGAGCCTGTTAAGTGAGGCCAATCATATCCTCTGTCTTCAGTCCAATTCTGTAACTTTGAAGGTGAATCATGTCTCTTGTCAACTGTTACAGAGACTATACTAATTTTGTCCAATTCATCATCTGTCAGAGTATCCTGAACCATTTTTACATTCTGGCTAGTTACAGGGCATGTGTTATCACACCTAGTAAACATGAACACTAATATCACAACTTTCCCACGTTGTTCTTCTAGACTCCAAAGGTCTCCATCAGCACTCTCTAGAGTAAATTTGTAGGTTTCACTACCTGACAAATCTCGACCGTTATATGTGATTTCGACATCATCCTCAGATGTGCAACCAGGTAAAAGAAACATTACTGCCAGAAGTATTGCAGTAATCCTCATTTCATCACCCCAAATCGATTACAGTTCGTAAATCTTCCATGAATAAATCAATGGGCCAATCGTATTCACTCCACATTACTCGACCTTTTAGATCTGAATCCAAAATGTACACGGGTTGAAGATGTATGTCTTGATAGTCCTCTTCATCGTATGGAACTACATCATACTCAGAATATGTGTTCTTTATTTGGTCGGAGTTCCAATCGGTTAGATGTGGCCAATCTAAGCCCATGTCTGCCGACCAATTCTTCAGAACTTCTGGTGAGTCATGCCTCCAATCAATTGTAACTGAGACAAATGAAACTTGTTCAAGTTCATCTGAAGTTAATTGAGATTTGACAGATTTGAGATTATTTGAAATCATCAGGCAGACATCATCGCACCGGGTATAGACGAATGCTAGGATTACGACCTTGCCCTCACTATCTTCGAGTGAAAATGACGATTGGTTTTGGTCACTCAATGTGAATTTGAAAGTATCCATTTCACCCAAGTCTTTACCGTTAAACTCAGGACTTTCTTCAGATACACAGCCAGGTATCAATAATAGCAAACAAGCGAATAGCACTCGTATTTGCATACTTAACCACTTCAGAATTCTCTCCAACCCTTGCCGCAATCCTTGCAAGTTAACATACGGGTTTCGGGTTCATCTGATGATCGAGTCTGTTCAAGATAAGAATATACTTCGCGTGATTGACATTTCAAATCAGGGCAGATGTAATCACCTATTGTCAGCACTCCTTTCATTTCATCAGAGTCTTTGATGACTTCATAGACTCTAGTCTCGGCTTTAGTCGATGATTGGACATTCGCAAATTCTTTATTTTGGGGACCTTGATATCCACATTTGTAATTGGTGCAATTGATGACACCAGTAGGAGTAGGGAATGCCAATGTACCACATTCTGGGCAGAACATAGGAACAGGTGGAGGAACCCACATATCAACATTTGTAACATCTCAGCAGCAATTGGTTCATCAATGTAGTCCGTCTGGACTACCATATGTGGCTATGGTATGATTGGAGAGCGGCCGCTGTTTCAGATTCTGAAGGCAATCTTTTAGATGTCGAAGAATGGGAAGGCTGGAAGAATACAGATGCCGTATGCGCACGTATGGACATTATTGCCTATGGGGCACTAACCCCTGAAGCAGAAAGATTGTCTGAAAGATTTCCAGATGCCAAAGTGTTGATCCATGGTGATGAAGAGTTACCTGATGCGGACTGGCCATTGCCTACCGAAGAGGCTCTTCAATCCTTAGACCGTGCGGCGATTTTACTTTCCAAGCGAGGAGTTGACGCCGCAGCAGGTGACCCTGACAGGCGATTAGAGCACATTCTAAGGGCATCTGATGAACTACGAGCTTCCTTCATCACGATTGAGGGAAGGCTAGTTGAATGGGTAGGATTATTTCTTCCTGAAGCAAGATTCGAGAAAGACCGAAGTGGCCTTGCAAAGAAGGTTATCGACTCCTCAAGTTTGAGTGATTTAGCCGAGGTGATTGACATTGGTATGCCGCCCCTAGGTCCGACCGATGCAGAATGGGATAGCATTCACGATTGGGCACAAAGTGTATGGGAAATCAAAAACAGACTAGAAAGCATGGAAGATGTTGTTCGAGAATTAGCATCACAGCACCTACCCTCACTGTCAGGACTACTAGGTCCAATCCTTGCTGCAAGACTTTGCGTGGAAGCACATGGGCGTGCTAGATTAGCAAGACTTCCAGCAGGAACAATGCAAATACTGGGAGCCGAAAAAGCATTTTTCAATCATTTGAAGACTGGGTCGCCATCTCCTAAACACGGCCACATATTCATGCACCCTTGGATTTCACGATCACCTCGCTGGATGCGAGGAAAGATTGCAAGAACTGTTGCTGCCAAAGCTACTATCGCCGCCAGATGTGATGAATTTGGAGGAGAAACGTGGAGTCAAGAAACCATTGATGCAGTAGCGGCTAAAGTAGAGACTATCCGAAGCGAGAATTCGACTCCGCCACAGAGGTGAGAACATGGCCAAAAAACGCCGACTCTCATGGGCCGTTATGGTTGACGGCAGAGCAATTTGGACCAAAAACGCAGTTCCAAAGTTATCTCAATATGGAGAATCACTTCGAAGATTCAAGGGCGTAGAATACAGGAGATGGGACCCTACTCGCTCCAAATTAGGCGCAGCGATATCTCGTGCAAGGCATACTCAGTATGACTTACTTCCACAAGAAGGAGATACTTGCCTGTACCTTGGTGCTGGCCATGGAACATCACTTTCGCATATTCATGACCAGGTCTGTGGAAGTGACAATCACAAGAATGGCCGTATAATCGCAGTAGACCTATCGCCGAGATGTTTACGAGATTTAGTCCACCTCTCAACACTCCGACCTGGTTTAGTTCCGGTTTTAGGAGATGCAAGGAAGCATTCTGCATGGGGGGTAATGGTTGCTTCAAAGGTAGATTGGCTATTACAGGATGTTAGTCAGGCGGGACAGGCTGAAATTTTCATCAATGCTGTCAAGCGATTCTTGAAAAAGGGTGGAAAGGGGTTACTTTCTCTAAAAGCAGCATCAGAACGTTTCAATGATGGAGGAGAAAGACAAGTCTTCCAAAATGTTAGAGAGCAACTAGAAGATGCTGGACTAACTATTGAAGAACAAATAGACCTGCACGGTCTTGAAGACAATCATTGCCTGTACTTCGTAACCAATTAATGGAATCAGAAGTCGCCTTCGACTCTTGGAGCCAAGAAGTATTCGACATGACCTGCACCATCTGCAAAGTCGAAAGTAATCCTTAGTGGGAAGTTCTCACCAAATCTTAGGTTTACATTGTCAATACCTTGCATAATCTTAGTCATTGGAATAAGATAAGTTAGAGAATACTGGGAGCGAGCAGGGCTACTGCAGTCTATTGCAACCAGTTCATCCTTGGAAAACTCGACATGTACCGAATCTGTAGACCCGTTTACATTTACAGCGAATGTATCTGCAGTTAGAGAAAGATTGACCAAATCTCCAACTTGGCGAGCAGCACGAAGTGCCTGTCCGAGGTCAGACCCAGTGATTGTGACGCCACAAGGTAGTTCCAATGAAGGAACGTTTGGAGGGCTTAGAGTTGTATTATCAAGAGGGCGGAGATTTAAATCGATTCTTCCGATATTGACTGTTGCTTGACCTGACTCATCATTGTAAGCTAATTCAACTGTGTCACCAGGGCCTGCAAGGCTCAGAATGTCTTTCAGTTTCCTCATTTCGAGACCTAGTTTAGTCTCATCGACTTCCCAAGTTTCGAATGCAGCACTGTCCACATCCATCTTGATCATGGCTACATGTGAAGGGTCTACAACCCTTACAGATAATCCATCTTCTCCGAAGTCTAGTCTTGCCTCTTCAACTACGACTCCAAGTGTTTCTACTATGGTTCGCATGAGTTCCTGACGGGCTGTGACGTTCAACATGAGAGCATCCCTATACTTTGTTTGCTTCTTTGGAGGCTTATGAACCTTCTAATTGCTGAGGCCTACTTTCGCGCGCCTTTGGGGTGAATTATCAATTCCGCATATTGGTGAGATGGTTTCATCAAGGGGGGCTTAGTGGACAGTATATGGCAGATATTGCGCCCCTGCTCAAGGAAGATGGTGAACCTTTCAAGGTGGCAGTTCTAATTCCGACCATCAACAACGCTGTTGAATTGGAAATCGTTCTTGAAAGACTATCTAAACAAACGTACCCAGATTTTGAAATTGTTATCTCAGATTCCAAATCAAAGGATAACACAAAAGAAGTTTGTGAAAAGTACGGGGCGACTTGGATAGATGACCCATCCCGCAACAGGGCGAATGCGTGTAATTTTGCACTAGAACAAATGGACCACGACCTAGTTCTGTTCACAGACGACGACACAATACCTCCTCTTGACTGGGTCGAAAAGTTAGTTCGCTGGTTCGACGACCCCGAGGTTGGAGCTGTTGGCGGACCTAACTTTGCTCCTGATGAAGATCCATTTGGAGCAAAGTGTGCAGATGTTGCATTCTGTACCAAATTTATGACTGCAGGAACACGCTACGGCGCTCAGCCAAAAGGAAAATTAGTTCCAATCACACATAATCCAGGAGTAAACTGTGCTCACAGAATGGCAAACCTCCGTGAAGTCGGATTTTTCGAGGACGGATGCATTGGTGCAGAAGATGTAGTATTGGATGCCAAGATTCAGAGAAAGGGCCACAAGTTGTTTATTGACCCTGAAAATGTAATGCCGCATCGCCGCCGCCGGCCTTTCAGACCATACATGAAGCAAATGCGTAACTATGGTTACACACGAATGGTCGCTAACAAGAGATGGCCAGAGATTGCAGAATGGTCTCACACGGCTATCGGATTCTTCCCTTGGATTGTAATCGCTGCGGCAATCAGTACGATTTATGGCGCCGCTACAGGCGGAGCTGCTGCAGACCTATGGTTCACCCTTAGTGGAGAATGGGACATCTCACGTGTAGCGTTCCACATACCATTGGGACTTGCAGGAATTTACATTGCTATATCTTGGCTTGGTGCTGCAATAGGTACAAGTCCACATCGAAATATTGGAACAGTATTCTTTGCACCACTATTCGTATTCCTCGCTCACTGGGCATACGGCGCTGGTGTAAATAAAGCATGGAAAGAGATTCGCCGCACCGGCGGAAGTGCCGGTGTTGGTGAACAGATTGACGACAGAATACGTACTGCTTGACTAACCTTAAGCGAGTCGAGACCTAGGGTTACCTATGGCGCAGTCTCTCCGAGATAGTATCGATGCGCCAGAAGATTCAGATGATGCCAGAGAGATTTGGCTTTTGATTAGAAGTTGGCTCACTTTACTTCGAGTTGTATTAGTAATTGCAATAATCATCACTGCAGAAATATTTGAAGAACACAATTTAATGAACTTGTCAGTATCTGTTTGGGCTATTGTAGTTGGATTCCCGTTATTCTTACTGATGTCTATGGTCATAATTCAAGGTGACAAGCGATTCGCCCCTGATCTAGAAGATGAGAGGCGTATGAGAATCGAGAAGTCCGGATAATTAGATGAATCAGATTTCACCGGTCTGGATTCGCCATTGACTAGCGTAAACACCATTGTTTGAAATCAATGAATCATGATTTCCACGTTCAAGGATTCCCCCGTCCACCATCGAAATAATCTCATCCGCATTACGAATTGTCGACAAGCGATGTGCGACGGCTATGGTTGTTCTTTCACTACCGCTAGCCAGTAGATTCTCTTGGATTCTCTTCTCAGTCTCTGCATCAAGAGCACTAGATGCCTCATCGAGAACAAGTAGACTTGGATTCTTTAGTAACGCCCTAGCCAAAGAGACTCTTGCTCTTTGCCCGCCAGAAAGCATAGTACCTCGGTCCCCGACCATTGTATCAAGACCATTTTCTAATTCGTCAACGAATTCTGCAGCACCTGCCATTTCGAGAGCTTTCATGATTTCTTCATCATCCGCTTCACGATTATATGCAACGTTTTGCTTTAGAGAACCAAAGAAAAGGAACGGTTCTTGACTGACAAATCCCATTCCGTTTCTAACCGAGTCTAAAGTAAGGTCTTGTACGTCGATTCCGTTCACTAATACACGCCCGGATTGGGGCTCATAGTATCTCATCAACAATTTCAAAATTGTAGTTTTACCCGCTCCAGTGTGACCCATCACACCAAGGAACTGACCAGCAACTACCTTGAATGAGATTCCGGCCAACACCTTGGTAGTAGTACCAGGATAGGTGAAATGAACTTCCTCAAATTCTACTGAATAGATAGGACCACCTAGTTCTGAAGCATCTTCCTTGTCTGCAATGGTAGGCTCTAAATCCACTAATGCAAACACTCTGCGTGCACTTGCTTCTCCTTTCTGCAATTGATTTACAAGCATTCCAAAGATGAACATAGGCATGGTCATCCTAGTCGATATCAATAGGAATGTCACTAACTGACCAGTTGAGATGTCCCCCGACTTAGTCAGGTATCCACCTACTGTAACCAGTAAACCAAAAGCAATCCCTGCTATGGCGTAAAGGCCTGGCAGGAAACGATTGCGGTCACGACTAGCACCGATTGCTTGCTCACGATAAGCAGTAGATTCTGAATCAACACGCTTTGCTTCCCATTCCTGAGCGTTGTATGCTTGAACAACTGCGATTCCAGAAATGACATTTTCCAAAACGGCAGTAATATCACCAGTTGATTCTCTTTGCTGACGATACTTTCTCTGGACACGGGTAGAGAACAGGTAGACTAATGGAATAATCAGTACAAGTGGTGCAAACAGTACGGCTGCTAATTTCCAACTCATCAAAACCAAAATCAAGAACGCTGTACCAAATGTAACAACTATTCTGATGATAGACGTCGAAGCATCGCTAATCACATCTTCCAATTGATTCACATCTGCCGATAAAACACTCATCAATTGGCCCGTTTGGCGTAAATCATAGTATGATGCTTCCATATCGATTAGAGAACGGGTTGCATCAAGGCGAAGATCATGTTGAACTTTGTATCCAAGAGTCTGCCAACAATATTCACTTATGCCTTGGAATACAGCAAGGCTTGCGAATCCTAGGAAAATTAGAATTCCATATCCTACAGCTAAATTATCTGTCATCAATGGGAATATTGAATCGTCAAGAAAACCCCTCATACTTCCAAAGAATCCATCGGTTTCATTTCCAGCGTAATAATCTACTGCGAAACCGATGAATACGAACGGTAACAAATCTGCAAACCTTGCCATCCCATTTGCAAGAACGCCAATTAAAGCGCGCATCTTGTAGCGGTAACCGTAAGGGATGACGCGCCAAATTTGCTTACCTAGAACTTCGGTTTTGGTATCATTGAGAGCGTCGGGGTCTAGATGCTCATACTGCGTGGCGCGTTTGTGACCTGCTCCCATATCTAGGCGGCTGTGATAGAGAATATGAAGTTGTGTAGGACGGCAACCTTCATGCCCCACCAATTCCTCACAGAAACATGCGAGCAATAGCCCTTGTTGGCCTACTGGTTTTATCTTCATTTGGTTCCGTCGCTGCTTGGCAACCCCAAAGCGTAGACGGAGAGACTATTGGACTACGTAATGGAGACATTGAATCTGTTCCAATTCTGCAATACCCTGATACTTCACACTCTGGTTTTTGGATGCTTACTCATGAATATCCAGTTCCTAGCGAATGGGTGCATGAACTTGCTGCAGCAGGTATTGAGTGCTGGTCATTTTTGCCATCATCTGCATTCCATTGTGAATTAAACGGGCATACCACTTCTGAGTTGGCGAAACTTGACGTTAATGGAATGATCGAAATGCCACCTTCTGCAAAACTACACCCTGACCTAATGCCATCTCTGAAGGGAGAGATGGATTCTTGGTTCATCGCTAAAGGTATAGGAGTTGTAAGTTTGGTTTTGTCAGGGGATGAATTACCTGAGGGAATTGAAGACAGAAGTGATGTTGAAGTAATGTCACACAGTTGGAGATGGGCAACAGTTGAAGTTAGAATTAGTGGAGTAGAATGGCTAATCCAACAATCAGAAGTTGAGTGGATTGAGCCTCAGTTCGAAAAGGTTCTACTAAACGATGAGGCTGATGCTGTAATCGGTGCGACTGTATTACAGGACGCTACCCAAATGGCAGGAATAAACTCTGCTTGGAATGCATTAGATGGTACAGGAATTATCGTAACAGTTTCAGATACGGGATTGGATAATGGAATAAACAATACCAATATGCACCCTGATTTCAGAGACCACATAGTAGGCATTCACTCCTACGGCATTCCATCAGGAATGCAAAGTTATGCTAACGCCCCATACGAAGATGGTGCATCTGACCTTGATAGTGGGCATGGAACTCACGTGGCAGGCTCTGTACTAGGAGATGGAACTCAGTCCTCAGGATCTATCAAAGGAATTGCACCTGAAGCAAGACTCTACATGCAGGCTACTGAAGTCTGGACAGATTGGACTACATCGGTGGAGAACACGTATGGATATACAGATGATTACACATTGATGGGCATACCAGACGACTTGAGCAACATGTTTGATGATGCTGTTGCAAATGGCTCTAACATACACACAAATTCGTGGGGATCATCAGTTGCTGGACAATATACCTCCAATTCTATGCAGGCAGACCATTCGGCAAGAAATCACACTGGATTGTTAATTTTATTCGCGGCAGCGAATGAAGGAACAGACGCCAATAGTGATGGAGAAGTAGACCTAGATAGCATGGGTGCACCTGCTACTGCGAAGAACGTTCTCACTGTTGGTGCATCTGAAAATAACCGAGGTTCAACTATTTCCAATCAATGGGGACAATGGTGGCCAGGAGACTATCCAACCGACCCGATTAATTCCGATAAGATGGCAAATAATACCGAAGGATTAGCCGCATTCTCAAGCCGTGGTCCTGTCGATGATGGAAGGCTAAAGCCTGATGTCTCAGCACCAGGGAGTTTCATTCTTTCAGCAAAGAGTCGCTCAACAACACAAACAGGATGGGGTGCTCACTCAAATTCAGATTACACCTTCATGGGAGGAACTAGCATGGCAACCCCAATTACAGCAGGTGCATCCGCCCTGCTGTATCAACATTTGATTGATAATTTAGCGCACACAACTCCTACAAGTGCCCTAGTAAAGGGAATAATTGCAGCTAGCGCACATGACATGTCAGGCCAGTACGGGTCTTCTAGCAATGGTGCTGGTGAAAGTGCACCTAACAACCACGAAGGATGGGGACTTCTCGACCTTGACCGTGCAGTGAATACCACTTGGGTAGATGATGAATCGGTTAATACTGGAGATTCTAGAAGTTGGAAATTTACAGTCCCTGCAAGCGCACCTGACCTCAAAGTAATGGTATCATGGACTGACCCTGCTAGCACTCCTGCTGCATCCACCAATTTGGTTAACGATATCGACTTTGCAGTAAAAGACCCTAATGGGAATTGGGTCGAATATGGCAACAATCTTGACAACCTGATTGGTACAACTATCTCATCTCCGATGGCAGGTCAGTGGGAGGTTCACGTAAATGGAACTAATATCCCAACTGGACCACAATCCTTTGCCATGGTTATCGATGCTCCTTATTCCATGATCAACATGTCTGCCGATGCCGATGGTGACGGAATAATTGACACTCTTGATGACTGTCCAAATACAGCAGGAACATCTACTCAAGACCAAACCGGATGCCCGGATGGAGATGGAGATGGATGGTCCAATGTAGGGGATGATTTCCCTAACGAAGGAACACAATGGTCAGATTCCGATAGTGATGGGTTCGGTGATAACCCTGGTGGGGTCAACGCTGATTCCTGTACCTCTGTTGCTGGAACATCCAGCGGTGACCGCTATGGCTGCCCAGATACTGATTCTGATTCATGGTCAGACCCTGATGGTGGTTGGATTGCAATTCAAGGAGCAGATGCTTGTGAAACGGTCTGGGGTAATTCTTCACTTGACAGAAATGGGTGTCTTGACTCTGACGGTGATAGTCAATCCGACCTAAACGACATACTTGTTAACGATTCAAGCCAATGGCTGGATACTGACGGAGACACCTATTATGACAATCCAAACCCTGCTACAAATTGGGATGATTGTCCTACTGTTTGGGGCAATTCAACTATTGATTTGCAAGGATGCCTTGACAGCGACGGGGATGGAATTTCAAATTCTAATGACCAATGGCCAAACGACCCTACAAAGTCTATCGATACAGACGGTGATGGTATTGCAGATAGTGAGGACGATTGTCCGAACTTTGCAGGTAACTCGACTTGGATTGTAGTAGGTTGCCTAGATGCAGACGGAGATGGACGCACAGTTGACCACGATGCCTTCCCTGCAGACCAAACACAGTGGAACGATACTGATGGCGATGGGTTTGGAGACGAGCCAACCGGCAATCTAGCTGACGATTGTGTTAACACAGCCGGTGACTCTTGGCAAAATGGAACTCTTGGTTGCCCCGATTTCGATAGCGATGGTTGGGCAGATTCAGAAGATAGTTTCACCAATGATTCTACCCAATGGCAAGATGCTGATGGAGACGGATTTGGAGACAATATAATTGGTAACAATCACGATTCATGTTTGGGAATATGGGGTAATTCAACCGAAGGCGGAATGCTAGGTTGTGTGGATGCTGACGGCGATGGCTGGGCAGACATGATTGATGCACTGCCAAATGACCCTACTCAATATGAAGACCAAGATGGTGATGGATACGGAGACAATGCTGCAGGTAACAACGCAGATGATTGCCCACTCACATTTGGAAATTCAACAATTGACCGACTTGGATGTGTCGATACCGATGGCGATGGTCATTCTGACCTGAACGATGACTTCCCGCTAGACCCTACTAGGTACCTCGATACCGATGGGGACGGATATGATGATGTCGAAGACGATTGTTTTGAGACTGCAGGAACTTCAACCAACGGCTCCTTAGGATGTTTTGATGCAGACCAGGACTCATGGGCTGACTTAGATGATTCATTCCCACTAGACAACACACAATGGAACGACACTGATAATGATGGATTTGGAGATAATGCTGAAGGAACAACACCCGATTCATGCCCCTCTCAATTTGGAAACAGTAGTTCGGATACATTCGGTTGTACAGATGCAGATGGTGACACATGGTCTGATTCTGGAGATGCATTCCCTTCCGACACTAGCGAGTGGTCAGATAATGACTCTGATGGATTTGGAGACAATATCGATAATTGTCCGCTAGCTGCAGGAAACTCCACTAACGGTAGCATCGGATGTTTAGATGACGATGGTGATTCATGGTCGAACAATAATGACTTCCTTCCGGCAGACCCTACTCAATGGCTAGACACAGATGGAGATGGCTATGGTGACAATGCAGATGGTACAGATGGGGACCAATGCTCATCCGCAGCAGGAACTGCTACTCTGGACTTACTGGGTTGTCCTGACAATGACTTGGACGGTTGGTCAAACATTGGAGATGCTTTCCCTGAACACAGAACACAACATGAAGACGGGGATGGCGATGGATTTGGAGACAATAATTCGCCTGGGGCTGAATTGCCAGACCACTGGCCTGAAGACCCTACACGTAACACTGCAGAAGTGTTGCTATCTTGCGACCCTAACGAATTCAATGTTGATCTAGCGGTTGATTCAAGCCTAACTTTTACTTGTACTATCACCAATATGATTCAAAATGAATTGGCAGTAATAGTCGTATGGGAATCGACTAACTCTATTGATGCTGGAGTACGCTCACACATACTTGTGATACCCGGAGAAGGAGTTCAAACAGTTGCCTTCTCGGGACAGATGACCGCGAAAGGAACGAAGACGCCTGGAATATCTGCGAGTGAGCCTGGCTCTGAATCTACGATGGCGACTACTTCCATCAAAATCAAAACTATCAATTCTGATGATGGTGAAACATTCGATGATCTGTTAGAGCAAACTAAAGATGTCCCACACATTCAAGAAATCATAGCAGTAAGTCTTGCACTTATTCTAGGATTATTCCTTGCAGTTAACGGTAGAAGGAACTCGAAACGTAGGAAATCAGAGCGTGTAGAGCACCTAAACAGGGTGAGAGCGGACAGATTCGTAATCGATGAGAACAGCATGCTTGGTGGACCTCCTCCTCGATTCTGAGACCGAATCGCCTAAGAAGAGGACGCACTCCGACAGAATATTACGCGGATATGGTGAAGTGGTTATCACCTGAGGTTTCCAACCTCATGTCGTGGGTTCGATTCCCGCTATCCGCATCCACTTTCACTACATCGTGCTAATTTTTATTTTAGCAATCTCCCAATATATTGATGAATAACGGAATATGCGCGTAGCGCATGAACCGACACCTAACGGCACTAGTCCTCGCCGGATTATTCATGGTAGCACCACTGGCTGGATGCTTTGGTGAAGAAGAAAAGGCCTCTGTTGACCCTGCAGGTGCATTACAAATCGATTTCCTTAATCCTGAAGATGCAATTTTGAGAGCAGGGGAATTCCATGATTTCACTCTAGTTGGTGAAGGTAATTCGATAACAACTCAACCAGATGTTCTAATGTTCATTAACGGGACTTATGTGAAAAGCCACAGCGTGATAGTTGAAGACAATACAGTGTTTGGTCAGTTATTAACAACGCCTTACACTGATGAAGTAAGCATTGCATTCATGAGTAGTGATGGACAAACTGAAGCAGTAAGCGTTTCGATTACAAACGGAACTCCGGTCGTTAACGGTGAAGAATGGTTTAGGAAAATCGACTTTATCACAAGTACTTGTACAGACACAACGAAATGTGGAGCATACATAAATCGCTGGATGGGTGCTGGGAATGTTGCCTTTGAGCGTGCTGCAGAATATTTCAAAGGTCATTTCGAAGGCCTTGGATATGAAACTCACTTGCTTAGAGTAACAGACCATGGCAACTTAGCACAGCCAGAAAGCCTCAACGTCATAGCTTGGAAGCAAGGCCGCAACGATAACTGCGTTCAAGGAATGGGTGGACACATGGACATCGCACCTCCAGGTGGACCTCCAGGAGGAGGAACTTATGAGGGAGCATACGACAATACCGCAGGTACTGTTGCGATGATGCTGTATGCCCGTGCCTTCGCAGACTTGACTTTCGAATGTGATACATTCTTGGCTCTATGGTCTAGTGAAGAAGAAGGACTTCGAGGTTCCAACGCCTTTGCTAACAACAACTGTGACTATTGTTTGCCCCAAGATAAAGAACTTGAGTTCTACATTAACATGGACATGATGGGGATGTCTTGGCCTGCTATGAAATCAAATGGCGATCCTTTCCCTTACCATGCATGGTCAGGACCTGATGCTGACCCAGAAGTACAGGATGTTGCGATTACAACTGTGCTTGATGATGTACACTTCAACATCCTAAAGGCTCCAAGAGACCTACGAATTGAAGGCTCATATGGAGCAGGGTGCGACCAGCATTGGGATGACCATTACAACCTTGTAATGGATGTTCACGAAGACACTTTTGGACGCTCAGATCACGTTACATTCCGTGATTTAGGAGCGCAAACTATCTTCCACTTAGGGGCGTATGATGCGGATTATGATGCATATCACTCTCCATCTGACACTCTCGATAACATGGTTGCTGAAGTAGGTGGTCAAGAAGAATTGGAGAAGAGTATGGAATTCGTAATGTGGGCAGCAATGCTTGAATTCATCATTGCCGACCAAACTCCTGAGATTAGGAACTTGAACGCTTGAGGTGTGATAATGGTAGATGCTATAGGGGAAATTGTGGCTGCGATTGGAGATTCTGTAGTCAAAGATAGTGAATTTATGAACACCAAGAGTGAGACTAAATCCATTATTGTTAGAGTTCTATACTATGTAGTTCCAATTTCACTATTGGTAGGGTTCTACGTCTGGACTGTCTACTAACTAACAATCGACAACTAGGCCATGTTAGCATGGCCAATTGAGATTATAGGACTAGACAATGCTTTTTGTAGTTCATCAATCTAAATTGTGCATGGAGCAAGAGGTTACTGCTGATAGCGAAGAAGAAAAGCAGCCGCAAAAGTTGTGGAAAATAGTTGCTGGTTCTTCAGTTATCGCCTCCATGTGTTGTCTTCCATCTGTAGTGCTGGTAATGTTTGGAATTGCAACCGTATCTTCAGGTGCAGCACTATCCAACACATTATACTGGGGCAATGATGGATATTCATGGTTCAGGCCATTGATGCTCGCTATCGCTGCTATCACCGTATGTGTGGGATTGTTCTTTTACTTCAGAAGTCAAGGTATTTGCACCGTTGACCAAGCTAAGCGTGAAAGAAGAAAAATCATCAACACATCGCTACTTATCATCATAATATCTTACCTTAGTTACCTATTACTAAATTATGTAATCCTAACTGAAATCGGGATTCTGTTCGGCCTACCTTGGGAATCCAGTAGAGTTTGGAACAAGTGATTCAAACATTATTTCTGGTTGTATTACAACCAACGCCCCATGATTCACCGGACTGCATAGCAATTCGGGTTTGTTGCAATAAATCGTCTTCTGCACTCACAGGGTCATCTCCTGCATTACGCCATGAAACTGAAACCATCTGGTCTTCATGGATAAATGATTCAACTTGGTAATTATCAAGAACAATATCTCTTGGATTGAGGTTCATCCCCCTCCTCTCTGCTTTTTGTACAGCCTCTTTGGCCGTCCATATGCGAATTGCTTGCCCTGGATTTGATTTCAACCAATCTAATTCTTCACCCTTAGCCATCATATCAAATGCATTTTCTTGAATGCCTCTATCCTTAGGCTCAGCATCGATTCCAACCCAGAATCCAGGTTCTATTAGAGCGCATACAGCCCATTCACCAGAATGGCCGATACTTATCCCTGGCAAGGGAGTATTTCTCCAAATACCATCTAACCATGAAAGGTATGGGGCTCTCTCATCAGTGCGTAAGACCTCTATTGAATCGATTGGGATTCCCCATTCACTCAAGCATTCTTCTAGAAGAAGTCGTCCTGAATTGTGGTCTGCGATTCTTTTTGGTGAACCCCTAGGGATTGTTTCTGCGAGGACGCTGATACAATCACCAATCTTGCGACGAGCAAGGAACATACGTGGACCCGTCACTGGATCCATCTTTTCCATTCAATCACCTCTCGAGTGTGAATCTTTGGTCTTCAGGTACTTCTCCCATAGCCTTGAGTCTCAATCCTTTGAGAGACAATACTGGAGCATCATCATCACCAACGATTACGACATCGTGAACAGTTACACCTGCATCTTCAGAAGCGACCTTCACTGAACGCATTCGAAGTCTCTCATTAGATTCAGGGACCCTTAGCATGGTGGTCCATTCAATTCCGATTGGTAAACTGGAGAAACCGTCGCTCTCCATAGCGGCTAAGCCTGCGTTTTGGAATCCTGCTTCTATCAGCATAGGTAATGCGTCTAGCAGTATTTCTTCGCCTTCACTTTCCTGAGCAAACTGGTCTGTTGCTGGAAGTTGGTGCCTCATCAGTGCGATTCCATCAACGCCATTGTCGATTCCACGAAGAACTCCGCCGTGCGATTGGAATCTTGGACCATGGAAATATCTGAGGTAGATGAAACTTGAATGGTGCAATAATTCGCCATCAGCAGGAGTACCAATAGTTGGTAAAGCATCAACCTCACTCTGAAGGAATGGAAGCAAATCATCACTTGAAGTAACCAATCTAACCTTTGCTTCATGATGAAGGCGTGGCTCTCCAAATATCTCCCCTTTCGAGTTAACCAAATCAGAAACTAAACGGCAACTCACCCAAGTTAAATCACCATCAGTCCGTTCAAATTTGGCTTCTACTCGAACTGTCATTGAACCTTTCATTATCTTAATCGGCAGACCGAATGTTACATCTTCAAATCCGGCAATACAATGACCAGGCAATAGCAATAGAGAGTTCTCTGCAAACATCTCCATAGCCATTACTCCAGGATGATATGGCACTCCATCGATTGAATGGTCGATCAAGAACGGATGGTCTTGGGTCGAAAGTGTGCATTGTGAAACCAAAGACTTTCCAACATCAAGAGAAATTAATTTGTCGATTAGAGGGAAACGACGAGGGTCCGCAATAGATGCTGCCATCTCTGCAGGTAATTTCAACGGAGCTTCTCTGAAAGAATCAAACCTATCCATTAGACCTAAAGATCCACAGCCAAGTACTCTCCTCTTTCCACCAGCAAGAGCCTCTCCTACGAATATCTCAACTCCCTGTTCAACTGCTAGCGTTTCTATTCCCGCTGATTCGAATACTGCTTCAATTGAACCTCGTGTTGCCATACCAACATCTCTCCAACCTGTCCATCCAATGGCGACTGCTCGGCAATCTCCACTAGCAGTTAATCGAGCCATCTCTGCATCTAGAATTGAATTTGCAGCGGCGTAATCTGTCTGGCCACCATTTCCAAAGCGTCCGGCAACACTTGTGAATGCACATGCAAATCGTAAGTCATCTCCAACTGCTGAGATTAACGCCTTCCAGCCATCTACTTTCACACGTACAATCAAGTCAAATGTTTTCCATTCTTTGTCAGCGACTAATTTAGATTCTTCAAGTCCTGCGCCATGGACGATTCCTGTGACGCTCCTTCCGCCAACTGCTGCAATTATTGCATCAGAGTCGGTAACGTCTGCGGAATGGTACTCTGCATGGTTACCACTCGACTTTATCACGCTAATAGTACGGTAAATATCCATGCTTCTAGTTAATTTAGTCCAGGCATTATTCCATTCGACCATTGTGATTTTCCCACTTTCTGAATCAGACATCAGAGACTCTCGAAGTTCCATCTTTCTGGAGGTTAGTTGCTCTTCACTCCAATCAAGCCAAGTCGAAGTTTCGTCCTCAAGTTTACTTCTTCCAAGAAGCAAGAATGTTGCTCCTGCTCCTTGGCTAGCATTTGAGACTCCAATTATCGAAGCCGCTGTTACTCCGGAACCTCCACCACTGACAACCCAAATGTCATCTGATTCGAGAGATTTCACTTCATCGACAATGTCTTCGGCAAAACAGACCAATGTCCATCGTCTACCGTCTCTGTCGATTCCAACTTCTACATCGCCCCCTAAACTGAACATGTCATTTTCGATTATTTCAGCAGCAGCCTCTGCATCGATGATTAATTCAGGATGCAAGTCTAAAGCACGACATCTTAGGTTTTCACGCTCAAACGCGTATGATTTGGTAACGCCACTGGCTGCGCAGGAGAGGGAATTGAATCTCTCTCCGCGATTTCCATGTCTTCCATCCATAGCGGTAACGCTTCCAACAATACCAGAGGATATCACTGCTAATTGTGAGTCGAGTCCTTTGAGCAAGCCAAACCAAGAGTGTGCTGCAAGAGTTACTTGGTTGGAAGGACCTTTAGATTCCCATGAACTTCCTGTAAGAGATAATGGTGCTAAGTGAATGACTCCTGCAACACCTGTTATTCGTGAACAGATTTCTGAAATTTGTTCTTCGCTACTAGGGTCTGCTCTGAAGGTGTGGCCTGACAATTCTTCTTGCTCAGTTACCGACTTTGCACCGAACTCAAAGCCGATTTTAGCGACTGAAAGTCCTTTTTCGCTTAGTCTGAGAGCTAATGCATCTGCGACTCCCCAACTATCTTGTGTAAGAACAATCGTTCCACCAATTGGCAATCCTTCTGCAACTGCTGGGCAAGGCTCGACCTCAACTTGCCATCGCCTAGTGGTTGAACGTGTAGGTGTTAGTGCAGGCGCAATAGGTGATGGAACAGATGCTACGTCACTAATTGGAGAGGGTGTTGGAACTGGTTCTGGTGAACTTCCCCCTTTCATCTTCTGAATATATGCAACGAAATGATTCAGTGTAGGATGGTCTGAAAGGACGAAATCTTCATCCACAGGCAAAGAGAAAATCTCTCTGACGTCGCCCATAATTTCAGCCTGCTTGACCGTATCGATTCCAAGTTCCCCCTCAAGGTCTTGGTCCATCTCGATAAAATCATCAGGATATCCCGTATGCTTGACAACTACAGCGATTAGTTTGGGCTGAATCTCTCCATTATCACTTACTACAATTTGCTCCCTCACTGGTTCTGCCTCGGGTTTAGAGGCAGGTACAGATAGAGGAGTTGGCTCTACTGGAGCGGGTGAAGAGGCGGTTGCGCCGGTCATTTTCTGAATATATGCCACGAAATGATTCAGCGTAGGATGGTCTGAAAGTACGAAGTCCTCGTCAACAGGTAATGAGAAAATCTCCCTTACATCGCCCATGATTTCAGCCTGTTTGACCGTATCGATTCCAAGTTCTCCCTCAAGGTCTTGGTCCATTTCAATGAAGTCTTCAGGATAACCTGTATGCTTCACAACAACCCCAATCAACTTGGGCTGGATATCGGAGGTATCTGCCGAAACTACTGTCTTTGGAATTACAGTAGGCTCTACCTTGGCTACTACTTCCGCTGGTTGGCTTACTTCAGTTTCAACTACTGGAGTTGGCGCTGTAGGAGTTGGAGCACTACCTCCCTTCATTTTGTGGATATAGCCAATCATATGAGTGAGGGTTGGATAATCGGATAATACGAAATCTTCGTCTACAGGTAATGCAAATTTAGTGCGTATGTCCGCCATTATTTCAGCCTGTTTTACCGTATCAATACCCAACTCACCTTCGAGGTCTTGGTCGAGTTCAACGAAGTCTGCAGGATAGCCTGTGTGGTTTACAACTACATCGATTACGATTGAAGTAAGATCACCTGAAACTTCCTGTGGGGGAACTTTCGCAACGATTGCAACTGGTTCAGGTACGGCTACCGGTTCAGGAGTTACGTCTGCAATGACTGGAGCTGCGATTGGTTGTACATTATTAGGAACCGCATATTCTTCTCCTTGAATACCGCCATGGAGGTTGTTGTCTCCATCAACATATGCTACTAGTTTGTTTTGAAGAACACGTAATTCGATGTTTGGAGTTCCTGCAATTGATTGATTCCAAGTCAACAATTTCTGCCGATTTATTCTGTCACCAGTGTATTCACACTTACGAACTAATGATAACCCAATTTGGCTGCCAAAACCTGCAGCAAATCGCATTCCATATTTCAGTTCAGGATATGCCCCGCCCTTAGATAATTTCAGATTACCTAATTCAGGGTCTACTTCCTTGTGATTAGCGATTGGTGGAATCTTACCTGTCATCAAACCGTAAAACATTGCAGCATCTTCAATTCCGACACCCATTGGGTGTCCGGTGAAACCTTTGGTATTGGCAATCACTATCGAATCTGTACTCGCACCGAAGGTATCTCTCAGTGCCTTAACTTCGGCTTGGGCTGAGCCTCCTCTTGCAGGAGTGAATGTTTCATGGGAAAAGAACACTGTTTCGGAAGCCATCTTGTGACGGTCAAGGCCCCAGCGGGATTCCATTTCTCCAATGAATCCGTCAACAGTAGAAGCGACATGGTCTACATCAAGCCTGGTTCCATGGAAGGCCGAGTTAGCGATTCTAGTACCAAGTAACTCTGCCATAGGCTGAACTCCCCTTGCATCTGAATGTGATTTCCTTTCTACAACGAATGCAGCGGCTCCCATTCCAAGAATCAAACCGTTTCGGCGTTTATCGAAAGGTAGTGCTGTTTCTTCGATGACGTTACTGGTAGCTGCAGCGCCACTCGAGGCAAAACCAGAGCCAATCCATTCCCACATATCGTCTCCAGTCACATCATCTGCAGAGATGATGACTACGCGGTCACAACGGTCTGCTGCTAGCCAATCCTCGGCCACACCAAATGCTGCTGTAGCAGAAGCACATGCCAAGTTAATGGTAGTATTAGGGCCTCGAATACCCACGTGTTGAGCGAATTGTGAATGCCCCATATTGAGGATTTGGAATAGATATCGGCGGTCAAATCTGCCTTCACCATCATCACCGTTTAACTTAGCATGTTTGGCCGCCATTTGATGGCCTGCGAAACATGATGAAAAGACAATTCCAGTTCTATCTCTGTACATTGAAGGCATCTGCCATGAGCGAATCAATCGCAAACCGCCTTTACCTACCTGTTCAACAGGAGTTAGAGGAATACCTGCATCTTTGAGAGCAATCAATCCTGCAGCACATGCTAACTGTGTCGCCATGTCCCAAGCAGCAGCAATCTTTGCATCAATACCGAATTCCTCGGTTGGATCAAATGCGGATTTGAGGCCAGCTAGTTGAGGGATGTCGCCAAACTCTGTCGCAGCGTCCATACCTACGCTGCCATCTCTGCCTTTGATCAGGCGAACAATATTTTTGTCAAGCAATCTCTGTTTGTAATCATCAGTAACTTCGCTAATACAGGTTTCTCCACGAATTAATTTCTCAAAGTTACCTTTGTCGAATACCCTTTCTCCGCCAGGTAATCCTAAGGAAATTCCTGTTATCACATACGGGTCATCATCACGGTCATCGAATTTTGTAGCCCTAGTTTTACTGCCGGGTATGGGTGCAGCGGTTATCCATCGAGTGATATCCCCTGGAGTTTTTGCTACTGTGACATCCCAATCAGGGTCTGTGCTACAACGAGCATGTACGCTGGACACTACAATTTGTATTTGAGAGTCGTTCATTCCCAATACATCTCGCATGTCGACATTTCCTTGGCAGAATTTAGCAGGGTAGCCAGTTTGTGCAGCAATTAGTTCCCCTACCAAGTTAATTTTAGCGGCATCAGGGTCGCTGAATGCCTCTTTAGATTGTACTACAGTCTTGGTGATTACGTCTCCGCCTTTGGAAGGCAGTGGCCTGCTACGTTCTTTGAGCGGAGTAGCCGGTTGCTGAGATACGCCTTGGGCTTCGACCGGACCCGCTCGGAATGCCTCGGTAAGTTGAGGACTGTTACGGTCTGGCCACTCAGGAGTTCTACCCGCTAGTGCGAGAGTACCTAATGCTGACAGGAAAGTTGCGATTCCTCCTGCCTTGGGGTGATTTGTCATAATTGGAAGGGCTACTTTTCCTTCCAAAATTTGTGAAGCGAAAACGGTCAATGCGCGTTTAGGGCCAACTTCGACAAAGATTCTGGCTCCTGCTTCATACATTGAATTTATCTGCTTAGTCCATTCAACACTAGACGCCATCTGCGGTGCTAATTTTGACAACACAGCTGTCTTAGAATCGCTGCCATCATCCATTGGATACCATCCACCATCTACGTTGCTTGTGATTGGAATGCTTGGCCATCTAATTTCAAGTCCTTCGAGGAACCTGCGAAGAGGTTCATTTGCAGGGGCTACGATTCTAGAATGGAATGCGTGACTGGTCGCCAGTTCTACACTTTGGAAACCTTCGGATTGAAACTTAGACATAGCCTCCTTGACAGGAGCGGTTTCACCCGCTATTACGGTCATTTTAGGAGAGTTTTTGTTAGCTGCTATGACGTATCCGTCTATCTCTTCAATAATCTCGGCTATTCGAGTATAAGGAGCGGTTACGCTAGCCATTAGTCCTTTATCGTCGATTTCTACACTACCCATCTCAGTACCACGGGCAGCGGCTGCTCTTAGTGCCCCATCCATATCTAGAATGCCTGCACTCATCAATGCAGCATATTCTCCTAAACTATGCCCTGCAACCATATCGGGCTTGTGCCCATGGGCATTAAGCGCCGCTTCTATGGCTAAATCTGCGGTTAACATTGCAGGTTGAGTGTATTCAGTTTGTTTGAGTTTGAATTCTGCTTCTTCCTTTTCTTCTTGTGACAGATTATCACGTAGAACAAAGGACGAGAGGGTTTCTCCATCCAAAACCTCTACCATGGTAATGTCGGCCTTCTCCCAAACTTCGCCCACGCCTGTGAAGCGGTGATTTAGGTCATGCGTCATACCAACATATTGGCTACCTTGGCCAGGATACATGTGGGCGACTTTGGCTTCAGAGGGTAATGCAGGATCATCGCTAATCATAATCCCCTGGCTCATTAAGAAGCCCCATTTAGCCTTGTCATCCATCGCTTTCAATGCGAGTTCTGTTCTCTTGTTGAATTCGGCCCAATTAGTTGCTGAGATTGCCATGCGGACGGAATCAGATGGGCTAAAGGACCATGCATCGGGTAAAGTGAACGATAGTCTAATTCCACTAGGGTCATCATCAAAATTAGAGTCTTGGAAAGAAACTGCTGCCAACTTAGTTCGCACTGCCTCGACAGAGTCTCCTGACAATAGTAGCAATCCGCCTTCTATGGCTTTCAACTGTTCATGCGTCATTGTCGCCTTATCCGAAGATGGCTTGTCATATCCAGCATATGCTTCCCATCTTCCATCCCAGTGAGATACCAATTCGGCATGGAATTCGGGGACGTAACCTTCGATTGCAACGTGGAAATTAGTCCCTCCAAACCCAAATGCAGAAACTCCTGCACGGCGAGGGTGAGATTTTGGCTCAGGCCAATCACGAGCTTTTGTTGGCACAAAGAATGGAATTTCATTCCATTCAACGGTGGGATTAGGTGTTTGGAATCCTGCACTTGGAGGGATAGTGTTGTGATAAACAGCATTGCATGCTTTCATAATTCCAGCAATACCTGCTGCTGCTTTCAAGTGGCCAATTTGACTCTTTACTGAGCCCACTGCGATATGGTCGCCGCCATCTAAATCATTCCAAAGAAGTGAGAGTGTAGATAATTCAGTAGCATCGCCTACTTTGGTTGAGGTTCCGTGTGCCTCGACTAACTCAACAGTAGAAGGGGCATATCCTGCTTGTGAATATGCTCTGCTAACCGCTTGAACTTGCCCCCTCTGGCTTGGCGCAGTTATTCCTTTGCCTCTACCATCTGAAGAGCCCCCCACCCCACGAACTACCGCCTTGACATCATCGCCATCACGGATTGCATCTGACAGTCTCTTGAGCAGTAACACGCCAGCGCCTTCGCCCATAACGAATCCATTGGCCCGTGCATCGAAAGGTGTCGAGTGAGTAGGAGATAGTGCTCCAATGGCACTGAATTTAGCATATGTCGGGGCTTCCATGCAACGGTCTGTTGCTCCGGCGAGCATTGTATCGACTTGCCTTGTCTGCAAAAGACGGCAGGCATCGAGTAAAGCGGCCATCGAGGAAGCACATGCTGCATCTGTAGAATAATTGGGACCTTGCAAGTCTAGAAGATTTGCAACTCTTCCACTTACTACATTCGCCAATTCTCCAGGCATTGTATCTTCATCAATTCGTGGTTTTCCTTCGCAAATAGTCTCAACCATGGAGTCGGCTTGCTCAGGAGTAACTCCGTTATCGATTGCTATTTTCCTCATCTCAGCACTGAATACGCGAAGATTCGATTCTGAACGGTTTTCACCACCTAAGGCATTTGCAAAAATTACACCTGTTCTAGATCGGTCTAGGGTTTTTCCGCCTTCACCATATCCTGCATGCTCAATAGCGTCTGCAGAAACTGTAACCGCCCAAAGTTGGCACGGGTCAATCTGAGGGAGCGTTCCCGGGGGTTGTCTCCATCGCCTCCAATCAAACTCATATCCTTCTACGAATCCTCCGATTTTGGAATATGTTTTACCCTCAGCGATATTACCAGGTGAGCCTTCATCCCAGTAAATATCAGGGTCCCATCTGTCTTTAGTGACCTCTTTGATGGAAACATGTGCATCGATAATATTCTGCCAAAACTGCTCAATTGAAGTTGCATCTGGCATTAGAGCTGCCATTCCAATTACTGCAATTGGCTCAAACGGGGCCTGCTCTAGTCCATCACACGGCTTTCCATCTGCAGTTGTTATTGTCATAGGATTCACTCACCCATTATGCTTGAAGGAACCATTGTAATCGAATAACCAGCGTCGACATAGATGCACTGGCCCGTAACTCCTGCTGAAAGAGGGCTTGCAAGCCATGTCGAACAACCAGCGACATCGGATTGTGTAACATTTCTGCGTAATGGTGAATTGGCCGCAACATGGTCGAGAATATTATCAAATCCAGGAATGCCGCTAGCCGCAATAGTGCGAATTGGCCCGCTTGAAATAGCATTAACGCGATGGCCTTCCGGCCCAAGGTGGCATGCTAATTCTCTTGTCCAGCACTCAAGAGCAGCCTTAGCCATACTCATTATTCCGTAAGAAGGAACATGCCGTGTTGATGCAGCATAGGTCAGCGTGATTGTGGAGGAGCCTTCATTCAGATAAGGCAATGCAAACTTTAGGCAGCGTTGCAAAGAGTTGGCTGAAATAGTGAATGCTGTGTTGATTTTATCGTCATCGACGAACAGAATAGGCCTGTCGAAGCATTCGCGAGGTGCGAAGCCAATAGCATGAATCAAAATATCTGCCTTGACGTTAGGGTTTTCTGCACTGAAAGCATCGAAGAATTCCTTGGTGTCTGCATCGGTAGCAACATCAAGAGGGTAGAACCCTGCAATAGCAGGAAGTTTGTCCTTTAATTGGAAAACACGAGACATGAATCTCTTCTGATAACCGAGATACAAAGTCACCCCAGCATCAGCTAGACTTTGACAAATCGCCCAAGCGATTGAGTCTTCACTGGCAACACCGAAAACAAATGCAACTTTACCTTGTAAATTTAGCATAATTAGCACCTACCCTTAGGGTAGGTGTTTCCCTAGCCACCCCGTCTATGACTGTTGCCATAAGAAAACAAGCGATAAAGCCCATTTCCGGGGTGTTGAAAATTAGCCGAAATGCCGATATTTACGTCACAAATCGTCGAAATCAAAATCATCATCGAAATCATCATCGAAATCGAAGTCGTCATCAGAGGATTCTTCGTCAACCACTGGTTTTGCTTTTTTGCCCTTTCTTCCAGACTTACGTTCAGCCTTAGCTGCTTTCTTGGCTTCTTTTTGAGCAACCTTTTGCTTACCTGCTGTTTTCTTGGTAAGACGAGAAATAATCACAAGAAGAAGGATAACCCCGATTAGGCCTCCTCCTGCCATTCCAATCATGGCCCAATTTTCACCACTCATAGTATCAAAGCCACCCAATGTACCTCCTCCCCCTGAAGCAGCGACAACAATCCTAACAGTAATTACGCTTGGTTCAGCAGATTCATCCAGTTTGGAATATGCACGAAGTTCGACCTGAATGGAGATTTCACTAGATGCTTCCGAAGGTGCTTCTAAGAGAATAGTCCCCTGTTCTGAAGAAGAACCCGGATTAACGGTAGCACGATAAAACGAGTCAGAAATAAATTTGAAACCAGCATCTTCAATTTCTTGCTGATTGACCACAATCACTTCAAGGTTATCGGCTCTATTCCCATCATTAAAAATAGTAAATTGGATAGATTCCTCCTCCGAGACCTCGATGTTTCTCGTAGTAGGATTAGACACTTCCAAGTCTACTCTCGAATACGCCAATGAATTGACAGTGCCGCCCACTTCAGCAGTTGAGCCAAATTGTCCCAATGGGATTGTAATAGGATCGCCGCCAATTGTTACACTCACTACAGTGGCCGTGATATTGAAATCTTCAGATTTGACCTCAATTCTAGCAGATGCTGTGAAAACTGCAGTGAATGATTCGGAATCACCCGCCTCAATATCCCAAGAGGTATCCCCCGATACATCGAGATTGAAATCATTGCCCTCGACATTCCAATCGATGTCAATCTGTTCTTTGAAACTACCAGTATTTTCCACGGTACATGATACAGAAACCGGTTGGTTTTGCTCAGGATGAACGTTTATGTTAATTGTAGATTGCTGGCATTCTATTTCAACAGCAACAGGAATTGGTACTTGTGCTTGAACATTCATAGGGGCTAACATTAAAAATATGAGAATTGAGATTAAAATAACCCTCTTCATAGTAACCACTGTGCTTGCCGAAGAAAGCGGAGGTCATGAACTCTTGGTTAAATTGAACCATATATATGGTCAGGTAAGTCCTTATGGCATCTGTACAATATCTCTTCATCCAGACCCGCTTCCAAGAGTTGGCGTGTTCTTTTTGGTACGGTTTTAGGACCGAGTACTGCACCTGGGCGCCTAGGGTCATCCATGTAATCAGTTTCCAGCATGAATCCATGCGATGACGCTTCGAATGTAGCCATCAGTTCTTCGATTGAACCACTTCCCGCAAGTACGCTAGGAGTGATTCCATGAGTGTATTCTGCATTTACCTTAGGGGGTGCGTAATGACGAACTAATCGTTCTCTGGCAAGGCCCGCTCGGTCTGCCATTTCCGCTAAATCCCCATATGTTTCATCAGACTCACCTTCAACATGTAATTGAAGAGGCACGCCCTCTTTAGCTGCTAATTGCATCGTTTCCAAAAGAAGAGCATTAGAACGACTCCAAATTTCATCTGTCACTTTCCAATGCGGCCTACCAACTTCACCGATACCGTGGGCTTTACCTTCATGAACAAAATGAAGGGCAGTCTCAATGCTGTCCCAATAATTCTCTTCTGCCCTATCGCCTAAAGATTCGAATTGGTGTGCAAATGCAGCTGGATGCGGACCCAATATTACTCGTACTCCGAGCCCGAGAGAGCGAACCTCTTCGGCCATTGCAATTGTATCTGCATAGGAATCAAAATGACCTTTCCTGGTTACTGGAGGGGAAGCAAAATCAGGGCAATGAACCAAAACTAAGTCGGTACCACCAACTCGTAAAAAATCACGAGCAGCATCAAGGAATCTACCATTCCGGTTTAGGTGAAAATGGTCATCAAGGATTGGCCCTGTCCAATCCATATGTCTCACGCCTTCAGTGATTTCTTATCACTGAATTTAGACTTCCAATGTACTGCAGCCATAGCCACCATGTTCTGATGGCGGGCATTCAAAGCAACACAACGGCCGTTAGCCCAAATCAGTAATTCCAAATCATGTCTAGTATCATTCAACCTTAAGCAGCCTAATCGCTCATCGATTGACGTAGTTCCACTTCCAAGATTAGTACGTAAATTGTTGATAGGAACCTCTTCTCCGAAATCGAATGATGCCACAATTGGTCCAAGTTCCGCCACCATGCCTGAGTCATCACGACCCATTCTCAGGAGCATTTCTTTTGCAGCCGCTCTTGCTGCTTCGATTCGATGAGTACCATGGACTATGATTCGGCCTCCTGAATCGATTATGAGAGTCGCTCGTGGAGCATCTAATGCCTTGATAATGACGTCTCCGTTCCTGATTCCGCCCAATCTTTCAACTGCCTCTTCGAGATCAACCGGAGGAGATGGAGTAAAGCGAACTAGTAGATTGTCTACTCTAACATCGAACTTACCGACTCCGCTCATGGTCACTCCTCCTCTTCATCCGAAGTGCCCAAGAGTGATGAACTCTCCTCTGCATCAGGCATAGTATTCAATGCTCTTAGCATAGAATCTCTCCATGCCTGTTGTATTGGAACGAGCAAGACGGCTTTATCGCCGTGCTCTTCTCTGAGCATTGCAAGACCGCCTCTAAGTCTTGCAGCGAATCTCTCGTCCTTCTCATCATTTAGAACTTCATCTGAATTGTCTCGGTTTAGTTTCCACCAAGTTGCAGCGAGTGCGCTTGCTGCTTGCAAGCCATCGGGCTCCCGTGGAGGCTGCTCCACTACATGTAGCCTCATTTTCTTGATACTTTTCCTCCACCGTCGAGAGGTGAAAACTATCCTCAACAACTTGAATGGCCTCGTCATTGCTTTCGCTTCTTTGATGAGTATTTCCTCCCATCTTTCATCATCCATATCGGGTTCAACAAAAAATACGGGCCTACCATGCTTTTGTGCAGCTTTGTGCAATCTGCGAGGTTCAGGGTCGGGGAATTTACCAACTTGGATTCCATCGACCCAAGTTAACATCTCAAGATATAATCCATCCAATCCACCATTCAGAATCGCACTGTCAAGGTTGATTCCTGAATCTTCTAATTCTGCCTTCTCTTCTTCAAGCCAAACTTCAACTTCTTCGGTTGAACCCATGATACCTAAGCCGTGCCACGTCAAACGTGGGCGCATCACATTGGGCAATACAACTGTAGGTAGTATCCCATGCAGCACAATAGTGCCACCATCGGGATCTTTCCAATGGATGTCTTCCCAATCTAGATTCATGATTAATCACTGGTTGTTTACCCAATCTCGGAGAGTGTTTATGTCCCAACCTTGGTCGAAATATCCCTGAATTGTTGCTTGGTCCCATTGCGGGAATTCGGCCATTGCTGTCGCCATTAAGGGGTCAACATCGGCAACAGGGGAAGCAGCAGGAGGTCCTGTTTTAGCAGCAACAGGTAAATCAGCGTAAGATTTCTCTTCCTCTTCATAATCATATTCGTATTCAAACGTTCCATCGCCTGAATCGCGCTTAGCAAGTACTACTACCACGACTAACAATATCAGAATCAATGTACCCAATCCAATTACAATCAACATACCCGAACCTGATAAGAATCCTTCATCGCCACTTGCTTCTGCAACGTTGAAAGATTTCGAGTTCTCAGAACCGTTCCACAATACTTCATTAGAGTTTGAATCTACAATGAGGAAATACATTCCACTAGTAGGGTTGGCAAACACTTCGAGTTCTGTAAATATATTCTCCAATGCTCCCTGAGTGATTTCATCAGTTGTCAAAGTCATTTCAGTAGTAGGGAATCCGCCATCTGTCACAGATTGTACTTCCAAAGTGATGTTTCCATCTTTGGTTCCAATATTTTGGATAGATATTTCTAATTCAGCCGTATCTCCAACTTCTGGACTCTTCGGATTCATTCTCACATCTATTACTGTGAATTTTGCTTGCTCGTGAACTAACCGGTATTGAGAGTTGTGAACTGGGTTTGAGGAATAGATTGAACTTACTCCGCCAGCAGTATTTGGCCCTCCTCCGTCAATACTCCAACCTGCAGAATCTCTTCCTTCAATCCACATTATGACGTCGATTGTTGTAATCTGAGTCTGTGTAGGGTCTTGTGGGTCAGGCCATAGATCTACACATTCGGCTTCGACAAGGTAATCTCCACCTTGAATCTTCAAATCCAAAGGATGAGACTGTGCATCTCCTCCGAATTTCTGACCATAAACTGGCCAAGTGAAGTTAGAATCTCCACCATCTGCATAGAAAGACCACATTAGATTGACTTCTCCAGCCAATAGTGCTGCATTTTCCTCAACGATAGCCTGTACATTTACACAATGCATTGTAGAAGATGGTAATGTGTTTTCAAGAACATCACCATTGATTCCAGAACTTGCACTCCAGGAATCTTTCTCGACTTCTGGCTTCTGACCATCGACCTTCACCTTGAATGAAGCACAGCCAAATGCACTGTTACCATCACAAATTGAAGCCGTAGAATCAGTAGCACCATCTGGCAAGTTAACCAGACGGAATGTGTAGGTGTATTCATTTGAGAGAGGAGGTGCTGTAATGTTGATGTTGAACTCTCCACCATCGATTAAATGCAGTGTAGGACCGTCGGTTCTTGAACCATCTGCACCGCCTGCTGGATAAGCTAGGTATCCATTCTGGCCATCCATAGACGCTTCTAGACGTGTCACTTCTATGGTAAACTCACCTTCAGGCAAAACGTAAACCCCATTGTTTATTCCATCAAGGTAAGCATACTGCCCTTCCATTGAAATCGTATCACCAGGGAATACGAATGCTAACTCGATATCTTGAGAATACGGCTCGGAAAGGTCTGTGAAGGTAGGACTGATTCCATTTCTGTAATCCAATTGTATCCCATCACTGTAGACCCAGCGCTGCTTGTGTCGTCCACCGGACTCACTCATCAATGAAGGGTCTCTGTCCATATCCTTAATTCGCAACTGCGGGACATAGGTTGTCGATTCAATTCCAATAATATCCCAATTCATTCTAATCGGCAAATCAAGATAAAACTCATCTTCAAACGGATCGATAAGACGGCCGCCATCCATTCTTAGGACTTGAGGACCATCGCTATCATCACCTGCTTCAACGATTTCTATATCGGTTGAGTCAGCCCATGCTGTTTCATTGCGTGGGGAATAGTAAACCACCATATTCTCAGGACCTAAGTCGATTTCGAAATAGTTGATGTCTCTCCAACCGTTCTCATCGGTCGCTTCAACAATCAAATGGTATTCGTTACCAGCATACATCGACATGTTCCATGGCCCTTGGTAGAATGGTTGACCTTCATTCGGATTGTGCAAGCGCTCTCCATCAGAATTCTCGATAAAGAAATTCCTGATGTTTGGAGTCTTTGCATCCATTGAAACATATGTAACCAAATCATCTTCAAATCCGTGTGCTCCACCATCTATTTGGTTACCACCTAAATCTGCTCCAGTAATGTAAACACTGACCTTACCTGGTGGGTCTTGGCCCTTGTTAGCATTATCACTGAAAGTACCACTGTAGTTGGCAGTAGGCGCTTCGCCATCGCTAACCAATGTAATTGAAACATATTCATCAGGGTCCGCTATACCATCGAAATCTGAATCGTGGTCGTATTCTACCCAGTAGTACATCTCAAGAGTACTCGGTGGTGCAGGAATATCCTGAGCGAGAACGCGAACTTTCTGTTGAGCATTAGGCAGTACCCATGTATCATCTACCAAACCTCTCCAATTTGACCAAATGGTCGGGTCATAGTTGGAGGCTTTGAGTACAGAGATATTCACCAATGTAGGGGAATAGGTATCGATTGACAGATTGAAAGGAATCGCACAATCTACATCTGAAATGATTGGAGATGGAGGGCAAAGTGTGTCGCCGCCTTCATATCCATCAATCATGAAACGATATGTTGCTTGGCCTGCAGCTGTCAATCCAAGATTTACCGACCAGTCAAAATCGCCACCGATAATTCCTGTTGAATTAGAAACCTCTACCCATTCAGACATTACTGAACCGTTGATAGTTTCAACATCCCATCGCTGTAATGTTAGATTGTATGAGGTTGGATCTGGAGCAACATCTAATCCTTCTAATCGAATACTACCGATTAGGTTGATGATTTGATTGGAACTTGCAGATTCAAGGTTTTGAGTGACACCAGCATTATTTCTTAATTCGAAAGAAGAAATTAAGGCATCATTTTCGATCGCATTGCCATTGACTGGAGCGAGGACAACTGCTCCCGGCAAACCGTTTACGCCATTACCTGCAATCAGACTTGCATACAAACGTAATTCTGCAGTATCCTCCCAAGCAGTATTAATTCTAAATCGCCAAGTAATTTGCATTTCATCTCCAACTTCAGTGTAGGAGGATGACTCTAGAGAGATTAGATTGTCTGGGTCATAAGATTCTGTAAAGAGCGTGAGTTCGGAGAATGCTAATTCAACAACTCCGCTACTCGATTCCATTCGAAGCCGTGATTCTGCAAATGAAGTACCGGTTGATTGAGCAACACTGTGAACTGAAACAGCCTCAATGATATCTCCGTTAGGATACAACCCCTCTGGGTTTCCTGTTAGAGACAGAGATGAGTCGTATCCAGTAGATGTTGTGATAGACAAGTCTGAGAGTTTAATCGCCCCTCCGCTTTCAGCAGATAGAGTCAATGGAACGTCTACATCAGCACCCGTACCCAAAGCGATACCTTGGTTCAATTCCCTATCGAAATTGTTCGCTGCGCCCAATGTTGTGCTCCAATCATAGACTATATCCAAGTCTCGTACAACGACTTGAGAGCCACTTGCAGCATTAGAGTTTACTATCTTGAATTGGAATGTTGCCCAATCGTTACCATACTCATCGACATATGAAACCTGTAAAAGGGGATTGGTGAGAAGCGATGTAATTGCACCCTCAAAATCAAACATAGATTCTAGAGTTTCAAACGCCAATATAGATTGATTTGGCATTACACCCATAGAAACCTCTTGGCCACTAGCCGTTAACGAGAGTGTGAAATCAGCAGCAGTATTGTCTGAGAATGCGACTTCAGCAATACTAACATCTGCGTCAACAGGTAGCATGAAAGTACCGCCTGTTGCTTCACCATTAGTATTCAGAGTCAAAGTTGATTGGTCCATTGCATAATTTATCCCATTTGTTGAGCCAGCCCAGAACGAGGTTTGACGTCCAAAGGAGCCAAATGCAGGCTCATTCATAGCCCATTCAATATCACCATCATGGGCTATATCTAATGACACTCCTGTTGCACTATGACCAAATTCTAAGTCGAACCATATTTCCGACATTCCACAAGGGTTGGCATACGAAACTAAAGCTGTGAATCCAAATATCGGTTCACTAGGAACCCATTTTTGGCCTACTGTCAAATTGACAAGAGAATTATCTCTTGGATTAATTTGTACCAAAGGAGACTCAGAACAATCGTCTAAAACCTGTGGAGTGATACCGAGAATTGGTTGTGAGAATTTACTCCTAGCCAGAGGTGGAGTGAATGAATTGTCGATTACTTCTGGAGAATAGATTAGTGGTATTTCTCCACCAGGTGACATCCAGACGCCGTCCATAATCATAGGGTCGTAGACGACATTTGAGTCATTCAATCCAGATCCGACTCTAGTACCAATATTCATACCATGTAGGACCGCTGTAGAGAGTCGGTATAGACCAGTATCAAAATCAAACCTGATATCTATTACCGGATATTCACTTGCATCAACATCCCAAAGTTCCACGATTGGACCTTCTAAGTTAGTCAATTGATTGCCGTCCCTGTCTAGCGCTATCTCACTAGTTCCACCGCGCAAAACGCTAACTGTGAGTGAGTTGGTAGGAGTTGTTTCCTGTTCCAGAGTCAAAACTCCGTATCCATCTGGGAAGCCAGGATTTGGTGCCTGAATTGGAGTGAAACCTTTGACAGTCATATATCCAGATTGAGGCAATGGGTCCCCTATTCTAAAATCGTCAATAAACCAGCCAGGCATTGTAGCATTGTAAGGAGCTCCTGCACCTGAATTGTGACTCATTACGAATTTCAATTGGATATCCTTGGTTTTGTAGTCATCGAGGTTGAGTGCCAATGTTGACCAACCATTAGGGTTCAAAGTTGGATTAGTAGATTCCCCTCCAAGAGCATAGTCTGTAGCGGTCAATCCATCACAATTCTGAATTTTACCATTCCCTGCCCCAACTTGATACAAACCGTTAGAGTAACCTACACCGGAAGAATTTGCTAAATCGAATGGTATGTGCGACCAAGAACCAAAGCTGCCAGGATTGTAATACTCTCTAACCATAACGTATCCGCAATCGTAGTATGTGTTCGTTGGAGTAGCCCCCGGATTGGTCTGCGACCAGTGTAAACCGTGCCAACTAGAGAAACGTGCAATCGGGGAAAGAGGATTTACTTCAACTGGAGGAGAAATCAAATTGTAAGAAAAACCTGACCCCAAGTCGTCATTGGTGTAATCATTGTCACTATCAAACATGTTTGTACCCCAGCATTCATTACCAGTGTTACAATTGTCATTTAGTGTAAAAGACTCAGCTAAAGTGCCATGCTGCCAGCCAGATTGCTCATGAACTGGTGCACTTTCATCATAAAAATCTGAAGAAGTCATTTCGAAGTCGGTTGAGTAGCCACCGCTTACCAAACTTACAGTCTCTTCGTGGTATGTGAAATCTGCTAATGTTGAGTATTCTGTTTGCTGATTATTGTAGACAGGGTCCCATACGTATTGAGCGGTTTCAGAATTGATTGTTGCAAATGTTTCATGGGTTGCCATACTTGTTGAAACCTTTACTGAAGCGCTAGTAACCGTGTCACCCGAAGGTAGTGTGACCGTCCCATCATCAAAATTTGTATAATCTGGTCCGTCTCTAACTTCAACTTCGATTTCGGCTCCGCCATCACTGAAAGTAGTCACTGATGCTGCTGCTGCTAAAGGAGAAACTAGCATCAAGCATGTGAATACCAAAGCGGTAATTGCATTCTTATTATCATTCATAGGTGGCACCCTCTCTCTCCCTCCACACAAGTCAGGCATAAAATATCGACGGGAACTTGTCAGTTACGGGTTCCCCCCGTAGGGGGGGACCCGATGAAGGTCATAATTGCACGACTTTCAGTTTGGAAAAACAATTCTCGGCGAGTGACTGCAAGCCACCAGCTCTATCTTCCGAACTTTCCAACCATTCCTTATTTGCTACAGTTGTAGGTTTACTTGGACCCAACGCATCGCAGACTTCTGGACCTTCACTGATTTCAAGTGTCCCAAGTCGCCTTGCCATAGTCATAATCGTAACTTTATCGAATGCTAATAATGGACGCAAAGGAAGTAATGGAGTGGCGATCTCGATTCCGCCTAGATTCCCTAAAGTTTGACTGGAAACTTGGCCTAAGTTTTCACCTGTCAGGACATGGGTTGCTTCAACTTCATTTCCCCTTATCGTTGCGATTGAATTGAATAGTCTTTTCATGTGAATGAAATATTCTGAATGATTCCATTTCTTAGTGAAAAGTGCTAACTTTTCAGCAACTGGGACTACAATAAGTTCCCGCGAAAGATTGGCTCTTGCAGCATCACCTACTGTGCCCTTATCTTCTAGTAAATGACGTAGTAGTGCAATGGTTTTCAATTCTGCCGCAGGACCTGTCACCGGCTCTTGGGATGCATGTAAAGGAAACACTTTCCAACCCTTTACTAGCATCCTCGCTACAGCAACTGGAGAATCGATTCCCCCACTAACTAAAGCGACACAAATTCCGGACACACTCAGTTGGCAGAACCTATACCTCTTCAAATCTCACACGGATTGGGACATTCGTAAATGGATTGAAGGAGGAGATACCAACCCCCTCAGTACAATGGAACCCTTTAGTACCGAACCAGTGACACTTATCGAAGAAGTGTTTCCGCAAGATACAAATTCATACAATACACTCTTTGGTGGACGCCTTTTATCATTGATGGATAAAGCGGCAGGAATTGTATGCGCAAAGTTTGCACATCGTGAATTTGTAACCATTTCAATCGATACTTTAGAATTCAAAGCTCCTGCTCGCCAGGGAGACTTAATCGAAGTTACTGCAAAGGTTGTTTTCACTTCTAATCGAACTGCTTGTACAAAAGTAACTGCTTGGGCTATGAACAAAGCCGATTGGACAAAAACAGAGATCTGTGAAGGATATTTCTTCATGGTAGCAATCGATTCAATGATGAGGCCGATTCCAATACCTCAACTTACACCGGTTACTGAAGAAGATGAAATTGAATGGGAAAGAGCCAAGGGGATTCGAGCCCATATGCTTTCTCAGAGAAACAGATGAATTCATTCATCTAATCTTGGTAGTGAGGCAATGTCGCCTGGTTTATTCTTTGTTTCAGTACTAACCAAGTCACCAAAACTTGCTGGAATTATTGGTTTAGGCGATATATGAGACATCATCTCTCGGACTTCTTCATCACTTACTTCACCACCATTGCTCTTTGCAAGGTCTTGGATTGAACTGACTAATTGTGATTGACGAGAATGCTCTGCCTGAATCCTTAGTGATTCCGCAGTCCTAGGTTTACGCCTAAACAACCTTTTTGCAATACGATTAGCCCTACCAATAGAGGGTTTTACTAATTCTGCAATCACTGAAGAACCTCGTAATTTCCCAGCACTATTTTTCCGACTGGTAATCCTACGCCGACCTGGCTTTGTAGACAACTTACTCATCTTTGGATAGCGGTCTTTAGGAGTTAGAACTTCATCGCCAACTAAAGTTGCATCTAGCGGAGTTTCTCTGCGTGCAGATGCTACTAATGAAGTGGTTTCAATCTCTTCTAGCGGTTGACTCAGAGGAGAATCTGGGGAAGAAAACATCTCTGGATTTACGCCAGGGACGTGTGCCCCATTGGCTCCTACAAATGAAGGTAAGAACTCAGTTGGAATTGGAGTTGGTTGTGGATTTACGGTTTGATGGCTATAAGGCGCTGTGCTTTGCTGCTGTATCATTCCGTATGATGGGGCTGCATTGGCGTCAGATCGATGTACGCCCTGATATGGCTGTTGGCGAGGTGGTTCTTGCCAACCATTTTGTGCAACATTATGTCTTTGGGTGAATAGGTTTGATTGGGCTCGCGAGATAAGACTAGGTGAAACCTCAGGTTGGATATCTTCGACTTCATCATCCCAAATTGGCAAATCTAAGTCCTCGATTACAATCGCTGGGCTCACGGCCTCAATACCTGAACTATCCCTTTCACCAGGAGTTTGGTCCATTGCATCAAGGAAATGACTGAGAACAGGTGAAGGGAATAACTCGACGGGCTCAGGGATTAACTCTGCCAAATCAAATTCTCTTGACCTTGGATACTCAGAATCACTAACCATCGCATCTACATTTGCTTTCGCATCTTCCAAACTCATACCATTATTTATTTTTTGAATAAGAGAGCAAAGACGCAACATCGCAATGTCAGAACCAAATACGGTATGACAATCATCGGCGTTTGTATCAATTGTCAACGTCGGTCTTCTTGTGATGAAATGAGCTGCTGAAAGTACGATTCCGGCTGCCCCAAGAACTGCTTGCAAGCGCCCAGTAACCCCCCTCCAAGCCACCCAAACCATAATTGCACCAATGACTCCAAGCCAACCTGGAACCAAAGTTGTATGATGATGATGTACTCTTTTTATTGCATCCAAACGGATATCTAGGGCATGGCCTGAACGTGATTCAAAAGAGACCTGTGATTCGTTCAAGGTCGCCCTGACCTTACCACGAACTCCTCCCAGTGAAAGGGAACGAAATGTTATCTCCGACCCCTTGACACTGAGCCTCTCTGGCTTCGTGTCCATATGCATCCCGAACCGATGAACTTGAACCCGAGGTTATCAACCCACCGTTTGGCCCCCCCATAGGGGGGCCGTTCTTGGCAGTTGTTCAATTAAGCCGAGTTAGTTTTGCACTACCCATAATTCTAGGCTTGGAATCCAATTGTGCAATGATTACAGTAGGGGGGTTTTCTTTACGAATAAATAGGGGAGATTCCCAAGTAACTTCAAGTCCTGAGTCTATCGATTCGACCCTACCAACGACAAATTGTAAATCCACACTAGCGTGGACTACATCACCCACTGCCAAATTTCTTTTTTGGAATGGAGATACCGATAGTTCCAATGAACTCTTTTTGTGTTCATCTAAAGACAGGGGTATTGAGATGCCCTTGTTTTTGTCCTCCACCGCTGGATGAATAATTAGAGAACCCCCTGTCAAGTGGTCTTCTTTCGTATTTCTTAATGCGATTCCAACTCTGTCACCAGCAACTGCTTCTGATACATCGTCATCCATTACTTGCAAACTCTTCACTGTACCAGGACCTTCAGCAGGCAAAAGGTGCAACTCGTCATGAACAGAAACTGAACCCGATTGAACATAACCTATCGCTACAAGGCCGATTCCTTTGACGTTGAAATGTTGATCGATTGGGACTACCAATGGTTCTTTTTTGGCCGATTCCAAATCACCTGAAATTTCATCCATCAACCCGTATAGCGCATGACGAATCTCAATACCGTCATTGCCACACTGCGTCCAAGACTTCAAACCTGCTTGAGTTAAGAAACCCTTTACTTGGTCTTCGTCAATCCATTCTCCCTCGGGCGGATTAATTACCATAATTCCTTTTTCCACACCAGCGGATGCAAAACC
>TARA_B110000444_G_scaffold117829_1_pt1 | contig 45864 bp, 32 predicted proteins | sample TARA_B110000444 | Tara Oceans TARA_B110000444 (sample SAMEA4398370) | marine metagenome | biome: Polar Biome; feature: [SRF] surface water layer (ENVO:00010504); material: water (ENVO:00002006), including particulate matter (ENVO:01000060) such as... | depth 5 m | reverse complement strand
TACTGTGGTACGAGAGTCCACGGGAAAGGAAGTCACTGTGCCCCTCTCTTTTCACCCCGGATCTATCCTCGACCCGTCAGGGCGCTTTAGGCCGGTTCTCCTCCATGGAGACCGGCCTTTTTTGCGTTCTGGCCACCATCACCACGTTTTTGAACAACCACATACACAGGAAAGTTGTACCATGCCAATCGATACCGTAGACATCTTCGGAAGCGACCAAGTTGGTATCCACTTAGCCAGTGTAGGACGTGTTGTCTTCCATCCTCCTGAAATGCCTAAACCAATCCTCGAAAAAATTGAACAAGCTTTGGAGCTTGAACTACAACCGATTTCAATCGGTGGTTCTAACTTGATTGGTGCCCTTATTTGTGGGAACGAACGTGGAATTGCGGTTGCAGACATTGCTACTGAGAGCGATATTGACCGATTGACCGCCTTTGGCGACGTCGTCGTAATGGAAGGCGGTGTAAACACTGCTGGAAACCTTCTCGTAGCCAATGAAAATGGTGCCGTAGCCTCTCCTAGTATTCCTCACGATGGACTTGAAATTCTCGCTGAAGTCCTTGGTGTAGACATTGTGTCTACAACCGTTGCCGGGCATGATGTCGTAGGAAGCCTTGCTGTTGCTAACGACCAAGGTGTTCTTCTTCACCCTGATGTTACTCCTGATGAAGCCATGCTCATTGAGGGCATTCTCGGCGTACCACCAATGGTGGGGACTGTTTCCTTCGGCTCTCCATATGTAGGAGCAGGTGTCTGTGCATCTAACACAGGTGCTGTTTCGGGTACCAAAACAACAGGACCTGAACTCAATCGCATTGAAGATGCTCTCGGATTTTTGTAATCTCTGTCGTCTTTAGCAAGTGAAAGGTTCAAAGGCCGTTTTCCCAAGCAAATTACATGGGAGAAATGCTCTACCAAGGAAAAGTGAAGCAAGTATGGTCAACCGATGATCCAAGCATGTTGGAATTTCGATTCACAAATCAGATTTCAGTCTTTGATCAAATCATCCCCTCCCTCATCCCACGAAAGGGTGAATCATTGAATCGAACAACAGCTCACTGGTTTAATCTTGTAGAAGCTGCCGGTATCTGTAAATCCCACCTTGTTGAGGTCAATGCTGCCGACCGATGTCTCGTACGTAAGGTAGAGGTCATCAAAGAACCTGGAGCAATTCCTCGTGATATGGAATGGGTTTTCGTTCCACTCGAAGTTATTGTTCGTCATTACCTTTCAGGGTCTGCTTGGAGGAGATTTGAACGTGGAGAGTTAACCGCTGAACAACTCGGTGTTTCTCCTGATTGCGAATATGGAGTCAAGTTGAGTGAACCATTTGTTGAAGTGACCACGAAATTTGAAAAATTCGATCGTAACATTGGTCGTGATGAAGCATTGGAGATTTCAAACATTACAGAAGACGAATACGAGGCGATCGTCAAAGCGGCTCTTGCAGTAGATGTCATCATTGAGGAAGAAGCCGCTAAAAACGGACTCATTCACGTAGATGGCAAGAAAGAATTTGCTTTGGGAGACAATCGTGAAGTCGTCCTCGTTGACACCTTTGGTACACTTGATGAGGATCGTTGGTGGGACGCTGAAGCCTATGCTAATGGGGAATGTATTGAACTCTCCAAAGAATTTGTTCGTTCCCATTACATTGGTACAGGTCACCAAGCAGAACTCAAAATTGCCCGTGACAAAGGTGGAGAAGAGCCTCCCATCCCAGCCCTTCCTCAATCGGTGATTGAAGAAACTGCAGCGCTCTACGCATCGATGTATGAGCGGCTAACGTCGCAATCGTTCTGATTTCATTCATGCGTGCGAAACATAACGCCAACATCTCTTCGCTCTGCTGATTTGAGTAGCGTCATAAAATGCTTCGCAGCGTCTGAAACTCCGCCATCTAGCGGTTCTTCATAGGAGGCGGTCCATGTTCTACTGGACAAGTTTCTTCGTAGGAGTTTTACTTCTTCTGATGTGATGAATCCTTTGATATTCATCCCGCCAAAACCATCTTCATAATTTCTATGTCCTCGGTATTGCTCTGTGCAATAAGATGTCAGTTTTGTGAGTAAGGAAACAATGGTATCATAGATGTCTTGTCCATCATTGTCCGTTATTGCCCGATTTGGTCTAATGTAGGCTAGGAAATAGCCGAGGAGAGAACCATCCTCCCAAGGAAATCGACCAAACCGCTCTCGAGTTAATATATCACCGAGGGGCACAGGCCTTCCATCTTTTGAAAGTTCAATAGTTGTTGTAAACAATAAAGTTGCATGATCCCATTTGATTGAAGAAAGGTCGTGTTGTGCTGTAATTCCTTGGGAATTCAGGCGGTCAAGGAGTCTCTTTTCTTGATTGACGAGGTTTTTCCAAGCCTCTACTGAATCATCTCCTGTCAGTTCAAGGGCATTGATGATGTTCTCAGCCAGTAAACCATTACAAGCATCAAGCGTGTAGAAGGGTGAAGTGGAGGCGAGTGGAAGCTCTTCCATGTTTTCTCCCCCCTGCCGAACCGTGATAAGGGCTTGGTTCAGGTATCTTCAATTCTTAAAGAAACGATCCATTCTGTCTTCTAGGGGTTCACTAGGTTCAACAAAGTCCCCATCGTCAAGTTCTGTACGCAGGGATGCAAGTCGACCGCTTGGTGATTCATCAACCGATTCAGGGGCATCAAATACTTCGATAGTACTCGGTAAAACCTCCTCGACTTCCTCTACCTTTACAACAGCGGGTTGACTTATCTCGAGGCTGATGTCCTCTTCTTCAACAACTTGGATTTCATCGTTTGAAGAGGTAGGGGATGTATTTTGAGAAGGTGCTGGTTGTTGAGATCTTACGGCTTGGACCTCATCATTCAGTTCCTTTGGTCGTATCAGTCCACCAAACCAAGCCAAGGCTAGAACTACAGCGGCGATTCCTACAATCCATCCGGCATCACTTGACGTGACGCTGAGTATATTTTCTGGTTGATAATAAATCGATTTTGAATCGTCTTCAGGGTCGTCATCAATATCATACGGCGTACTGCAAGCAATAGTAGCCGTCAGTTTGTCATCCTTACTCAAAAGCCCTGGGTCTTCAATGATAAAGATCGGTGCGAAATCGGAATTTGCGACATCGACTATGTATTCAATTGACCATCCACTTTCCGATTCAACAGTTAGTTGGCAGAGGGATGTATCCAGTAATTCGTATCCAATCCGACTGATACCTACTGTAATGGTTCCCTCGCTACTGAAGGAACTAATTCCAACGTTCCAGCCGCTTTCCCTTGCCGTTACTTCTTGGTCAATTTGAGTTAATATTCTACCGTACTGGTCAAGGACCACAAAAGAAATCACAAACTCTCCTGGTGCTGGGTCCCAATTGTTCAGGGACATGTCGATACTCCGGTTCCCGCCAGATGGGACAAACCATGCTGTGTCATCAAGAGGCAATAAGTCCCCATTCGAGGTTATAGCAGTTAATACCGCTCGTAAATCTTGATCTTCTCCAGCTATGAGTTCACACGTTCCGATTTCTCCATCCAGAGGCTCAATACCCAGGTTCACCATGGTTTGGACATCTAGTATACAATTAGCCGATGCATCTGGATAGGTTCGGGCTACAATGTAGATTGAAAGAGTCCCCTCCGTACTACTGTTTGAATATTCAATGTTAATCTCTCCAGATGTCGTTGGTTGAATGAATGAGAGAATGCCTTGATTCTCTTGTATGTCCAAACTGGACGTGTAATCCCAATCTCCGGTACTATGCCCATAGAGGGATAACGAGCGTTCAACACCAATGTAGGCGTCTATCACAGGAGATTGTGAGAAGGAAACAATGGACTGTTCAATTTCTATGTCGTGTGTTGTTGTACCAAGGAGAGGGTGGTCTACATGAAGCGCAACCAAGAAACGCTGGCCATTCCATTCTGATGCAGGGAATAGGTTGAGAGGGACTCCTTTAATCTCGTTTGGTGCGAGTACAAGTTGTTGACCCTGTTGGGTAGTCCACCCTTCAGGAAGTCCACTTACACTAAATGAGAGTAAGGCAATATCGTTTCCATTATTTTCAACCCACGCCGTGGGGTATCCTCCTTCTTCAGAAATCATCCATGAACTTCTGTGGTCAACGGTCATGTTTGGTGCAGCCCCAATACGAACGGGAACTTCCTCAATGACGAGACCTGCTAAATTATTGTCTGATATCCGGATTGAAATCATGCCCACTTCCCCTGCGACAGCGTCTGCTGGAGGTTTGACGAATACCACCAACGTGTCAGTGCCATACGGGGATATCTCTGAATGGTCATCAGGGAGAGTGATGTTCCAACCTGCTGTTGCTTTACTGAAATATGGAACTTCAAATCCGTTGCCTAGATGCTCCAATTTCAACGTCATGTTCTGGCCAGCTGGGTCAATTTCGAGTTGAGCATCGGTTAGGTTGAGTTTCCAACCTGATGTTTGTTCAACCGTTAGCGTAACATTGGTATGGCCAAGAGCATAGCCGTTGGAGGTATGCAGGATCATCACCGTTGCTTCAGTTCCCTGCCATGCCTCATCAGGGACATGAATAGTGACACTTCCGTTTGTAGACTGATTGATTTCAACAATCCCACTTGTTGAGGGAAGTGCAGACCATACGGTGTCGTCTGAGCCAATATGCTGGACAAACAAGAGAGGCTCAAGAGTGAGGGTGTCTGGTGCATTCCCAAGATTAATTCCGCTCAAATTGATGGCAATTTCATCTCCGGGATATACGCTGAGGTTTTCTGAGCCACTGTTGTTGACGCTCCATTCTCGGCTTGGTGCCGCTTGAATCAGAATTGAGGTTGAATGAACGATTTCTTCTCCTCCAAGGGATTTCCATGAGAATTCCAACACAAAGGGCACTTGCGCTGGGATTTCTTGTGATAAGGATACATCAACTCGACCTACACCTGTTGACCTTGCACCAAGCGTTGATTCGTAGTGATTGTCGTCGTCCCCGAAATATGTGAAATTGACATCAGGAGTGATGGATTCTTGATGGATTCGGGTCTCGGCAGTGAGGCGGAATGTATCTTCTCCATTTCCCGGATTTTCAAGATAAAGAAGGAACATATGTTCCTGAGTTACATTAAGAGAGAGAATCCCTCCCTCCTCAGAAGGAAGTGGCTCAAGGATTGAAACGTTAGAACGGAATACCTGGAGAACCTGCAACGTTATGTTGATTTCGAGAAGGCTATCATCATCATCATCTTCAATGAATGAATGCCGTTGTGGTTCAGCATTTGGCGGGAGGTAAAGGGTTAGAAGACCGCCAATCGCATCTCCACTGGTTCCTGTGGCCTCTAGGAAGGTTCCGTTGATGCTCCAGTCCCCATTAGCGGACCACTGCCATTCGGATTGGAGCATTTGGGCTTGAGCCATATTCCATTGGATCATTCCCGAATCAGGAATATTGCCTTCAAGTTGCCACGATAAGGTAGCATTAGGAAGGGACCGGTGGTGCGAGGGGTTTGCCGAAATTTTTACTGCGCTGAAGCTAACTTCGAGCGATTCACAAAGTGTATCTTCTCCGCTACCGAGGCAAAGTGTGAGTGTTGTTTCTGTTTGAGACCCCCAAGATGCACTAGTTGGTGTGTTTAGATGGGCAAACAACTCTCGGGACTCACCTGGTTGAAGTGTAATCGAAAACAATTCGTTTCCGTTTGCATCATGGAGTGAGGGAGAACCACCCCATGAAGGAGCGGTCCATTGGAGCGAAGTGGTGGTTTCTGGAGCGTTCCCTAAATTCTCGACCATGAACCAAGCCTTCGCTACGGTATTTGGTCTTCCTTGGCCCATTGTTTCATTCACTCCTGACGGGCCGGCTAAATCCAAACCTCGTGTTCTGAATACTTCAACGGGAAGACGGTATGTGGAATTAATTGTTGAATCACTGTCAAGTCGGAGAGTTAGGTCCACGTATCCTGACTCATCCCCCAATGCAGTAGAAGGTAGCGAGGCGTCAAAAGAAACGGTATACGGCTCGTCAGGAATAAGTTCGGGGTTGAGATTTTGCCCGTTATTTGGGGTGAATGACCACCCAGTCGGGAGCGAACTCGTGTCGTAGTCGAGTGTCCATGATGCTGTTTGCGACCCTATGGATGTCAGTTCAATCTCTATGGTTTGTGATGTTCCTGGATTAATTCTGGGTGTAGTAAGTGGGCCGTCGATCCTAGCAACATAGGGTTCAACAACCGTGTAGGTCATTGTTTCTATGTTGTTATCTTCCCTATGCTCACTGATGTTTCCATTGAGGTCAAGGACGAGTTTAAATTCGTGAACGCCTAATTCTGCTACGAATTGAGCTGTAAACGTAAGAGGTCCACCTTCTCCGGATGGTGACACTGGTTCACTATTTGTGAATCGCACCCTCTCCATCTCAACGCCATTTTGATAAAGTGCGGCGTCTAAATCGTCCTCTGCTTCTCCAGTTCCAACGTTCGAGAATTGGCCAGTTACGGTGACGGTATCACCCGGGTCGGCTTGAGCAGGAGTGAAGGAGATTCCTCGGTTATCTGCTGATGGGGCAAAGTCGGGAGCACGGTGTGATACCAGCATGTCCCCGTAAAGGAGGTCAATGTGGCCGTCTCCATCAACATCTCCAGCGGCTGGCGCTGCCCAGGTTCGGTGAGGCATGGTGAGGGAAGTGGACCATTCATCATTGATGTCTGCTGAGGCACCAGTATCTCCATCAAAAGCCCACAGTCTGCGACCGAAGGCTACAACAATTTCCTCCACGCCTTCATCATCTATGTTCATACTAATCGGTGGGGATACCCCGATTTCGTCATTGTCATTTCCACTACCTCGTTGGAGGTCTCTTGTCCACTCAAGGACAGGGTTTTCGCTACTGATATCTGTACATCCAACCATTCCCTTACGGTTGAAACTAATCGTTGATTCCGAATACCAGGTGACCCAACATAGACGATCAGCAATATCATCTTCGTCAGTATCAAGCGGAAGTGGTTGGGCGTCTGCATAACCATTTTGTGCTCGGAAGTTGAACAATTCTTCAGTCGAAGTGATTTCCATCCCGATAAAACGAGCACCGCTACCAGAGGTTCTGCCGTTAGCATCGGTTGGGACGGTGAGGATCATCTCCGGGGCAGCATCCGCATCCAATTGGGTTATGACTGGACCTGGGAGGCGTAATCGCGGTGCGTCAGAATCGGAGTCTGTTCCTTGAACGGCGACACGTTCCCAATCAAGAGAGCCTGTTTCACCGTCGATCTGCCAAATCCACATATTGCCGGATGTTTCATCAATCGTTGTCAACAACACGGAGGTGGTGGAATCATCAAGTTGAGCCCACACAGGGTCAGAAGGATGGGTTCCTCTGTCAAGTGTGACGCTCCAAACGGCTTCTGATGGTTGAGATACTGTGAGTGTGTATGCCTGTACTTTTGCGACTGGATTGTTTTCTGGGTCATCAACAACAGCAAGAATTAATTCCGGCGTTCCATCGAGTTGTAAATCTGCGAGAAGCGGTTGTGTGACCGCTTTGTGGTCACTGTTTGATGTCGCAAAGTGTGGCGACGGGGACCCAATTCGGACATCTGGATCACTGTAAGACCACAAAAGTTCGTTTGAGTGACCCGAGGTTTGCCAGTTGGATTCCGTACATGTTAAACGGGGCGACCATACATCAATACCCAAAGTACCGCTTGTGTCGTATACTACAATAATTTCCTGTAAGCCATCGCCATCAATATCTGTAATAATTGGAGTCGACCGGATGGCTTCAGTAGTCCCTAGGCTTACTTTCCAAGCAATTTTTGCATCGTTACCACTGATAATATTCAGGAAACTCTCTCGGACCCCTCCGGTAATAGTACTAGAGACCATGACGGGGGAAAGTGTACCGATTCCACATCGTTCTTGGGCAGCTTCCGTCGCAGTAATACTTTGTGAAAAGTCGCCAAGGACAGAACCATAGGCATCACTACCATCTTCTTCGCCTGGAAACACCTGCCAGTTTACTACGGGGTCAACAAGGCTAGCAAGTTCCGTCACGTCAGAGACATTCCCTTCTCCGGGGCCACCTTCAGGACTGTGGGTCGGCATGGAAAAGTTGTGGGTTGGAGTGTGGCCGTATTGACTCCATGGCTGTTCGTATGGATCCCATGGTTCCCCAGCCGAGGATGGTATCACTTCGTGCAATTCACGAAGCGAATGATGATTCAAGGCTGGTGAGATGACAACTGTTAGCATCAACAATGCCATCAGCAAACTCGCCCTTGCTGGGGCGTTTGCCGGACCTTGGCTCGCTGACATCATATCTAACCGCCTTCGGGGGGTTGTTATGGGTTATGGCTCCTTGAACTGCTAAAACCCCTTTTACTGAATGTTTTAAGGATGCCATCAAAGAGTGGATTGATTCATCGTGAGCAACGAGGTTCCTGCCGCTTGAATTAAATAGGGGTCGTCGGTGGACAGAATGACTTCGGTCGCTTTCTCTCCTGAGGTAACCCCGGTGAAGGACGGATTAGTCTTCATGGCTTCCGTCTTTTTCTGTACCTCAGTGGAGTTCCACAACAGGTGAAAAAAATGTACAAAGTAGTAACCAAAGAAGACACCATCCGTATTCCTGCAGAATACATGCGAAAAGGCCAATCTTTGGACCAACACATAGATCGCCTCTCAATGAGTGCCTTTGAGGGTCGTTTTGACGAACAAAATCGCTTTATTCTCGTTACAAACAACCACAAGACCATCGGTCGAGGGCGTATCATTCACGGTGACGGAGCAATCTATCAACGGGTTCAATTTGACGCTGTTCTATTCTGCATGGACGATTATGAAGTTGTTGAGGGAGCAGTTTCTGAAATCAATGAATTCGGAGCATTCGTCCGTATTGGTCCAATGGAAGCACTTCTCCACAAGTCTCAGATTATGGAAGATACAGTGGAAGCAAACATCGGCAAGGGAATGATTGAAGGGCGAAAAACTGGAAAACAAATCGGTGTTGGATCATTCGTCCGTGCCCGAATTGTGTCCTTGTCGCCAGATACATCTGACCCTCGACGCTCCAAGATTGGATTGACCAGTAAGCAACCCGGTCTGGGATGCCCTGAATGGAAGAAGATCGACAAGAACAACGAAGGAAGTGATTGATGTGGCTAAGAATCCATTTGCATGCGGCGAATGCCATCTTGTCCTTGGGGACGGAATTGACCAGTGCCCACGTCACCCCTCCGCACAAGTATCCTCCGATTGGACTGGATACGTCATAATCATGCAACCAGGACGCTCGGAAATAGCCAAGCGTTTGAAGGTTGAATTGCCGGGCCGATATGCTCTCAAAGTCAACATCCGATGAGGTGAACACCATGAACATTAACGAAAGAATAGAAAACAAACTCCTAAACCGAATTGAAATCTCCTTTAGCTGGAAACACGAAGGGAAAACAACTCCATCTCGGAAGGATATTATGGATTTGGTTCGTACACTCGAGCCGGGTTCAAACCCTGAATGGATCGTCGTCAAAGATTGTGAAACTCGCTACGGGCAACCATTGACCATTGGGACCGCCTACATTTACAACTCGCAAGAAGCAATGGCCGTAGAGCCAAGTTACATTGACAAGCGTCATGAACCATTTCGCTCTGGCTCCTCAAAATCTGATAAATCCTCTGACGGGGGTGGACAGTGATGGGAGACGGTCCTAAGGCCACTGCCAAGTGGTCAAAGTACAAGGTCGAAGACGGCAAGCTTGTTCGTGCTGAACATTGCCCTGAATGTGGACCTGGTGTTTTCCTTGCTCATCACAACGACCGAAAATCGTGTGGTCGTTGCGGCTACACAGTCAAAAATGAGTGAACGCTCACTCTTCTTCAGTGATAACTGGAACCAGTCCCTCAAAAGGACTGTTTTCCCATGATCCATCGTTGAATAGAATCAAGGCTCCACCTTTTACTGGTTCAATGTGAACGGGGATTTCGTCCCACTGATGACGTTCGTTACGAGTTGCAGTGATGAGTAGTTCCTCACGCCAACCCGCTATTCTCCACCCTTCTAATGTTGGGTCCCACGATGCAAACTGAACTGGTCCGTTGAGTTTGAGTGTTCTAAAAAGCGTTCCTTCATGGACCCAAGTGAGTTCACCACCCGTGGAACATATGAGTTCATGCAGCCCATGTTTGAAATGGTGCTCAAGCGGAGCTTCGGGGCCAACTGCAATAAATTCCTCAAGCAAACCTCCGGTTGTTAACGAACGACGCTGTATTCGCCCTCCCCGTGATGTGATGGTGAAGGTATCTTCATCGAGATGAAGGGCGATGGTTTCAGAATTCCTTGGGCGTTTCTTTGGATAGTTCCATGTTGGTTCAGCCATCCTCCATAATTCGTCAGCTTCAGGCGTGAGTCCATAGATTCCTTTCCTCCACAAGGAAAAAACCAGAGTATCTCCTTTTGCTCCAAGGGCTAGGGGTTCTGAATTGAGAATGTGCGACCAAATGTTTCCAGCAGGGTGCTTCGCTTGCTCAACAGTTCCTGTGGTTCTCAATTCTGCTCGCGGAGGTCCGTCTTTAGGTTCAGAATCTAGGGGTATGCATCCCATTCGCGCCATCATGAGTTCACCATCAATCCATGTGCCGTAGAGCCTGTTGTTTAGAACGGCAGAATTACTAATTTTCATCGGAAATGGTGTTGCATGAGGGTAGCGGGGTTTCAGCTCATTCCCCAAGAGAAGAACCTCTCCATCCATTCCTAATACCATTAATCCTCCATCGTATGCGTGTACCCGTGATGGGAGGAATGGAATTGCTGGAGGCAGCCCTTCGTCCATAGCCATAAGTTGAGCCTTTCATATGTGAAACCTTGTCCTCGGTGGGGTCAAATGTAGGTACTGGTTGCGACTTGTATGGGCGCCGAACATATTGCTCTCATTATCATCAACTGCTCTGATGTTGCGAGTCTCAATCAAGGTGAAGCCTTGAGAGAAATGGGGGCTTGGGATGATGGTCCAACTGTTGAGGGTCATCGTTCCTTTGCCTCCGCTGATGTGCGCATGTGGTACCTTCCTGAAGGTGTCCTCAGTCAGAATTATCTCGACCGACGTTGGTTTGAGGCAACAGGCGAATCTGTAAAAGAAGCGATATTTCCATCACGACATTCTGCTGCGAGTGGTCAAGCCTCGTTGACATTGCATCCGATTGGAATACCACACTTACCTCTTGGAGAATTGGGTCCATATGGTGGGATTGGGGGTCACGCACCTCCTCCAAACAGTCGTCTTGCTGGATGGTGGAGAATGCTTCAACAACGATGGTCTGACAGCCCTGAACTTTCAAATTTTGATCTTTCACTGGAGGTGACGCATCATGGGCCCTATCTTGACGCTCCCTCTCTCTTCATTGAAGTAGGTTCAACTGAAGCAACCTGGGGGCATATGGGGGCTGCTCAACTACTTGCGACCATCGTTCACGACGGATTGTTTGATCCATCTATGAACATCTCTTGGGACGAATCTTTGCACCGTGATTCCTTAGTCCTCGTTACTCTTGGTGGAGGCCATTATGCTCCTCGTGCAAATGTTTTAGCTGGTTATGAGGGAGTTTGGCTCGGGCACATGCTTGCAACATACGCACTACCGTTTGTAGAGCGGGACGGTCTGCCAGGAGGTACTTGGGCTCAGTCTATTGAAGAAGCGATTCGTTCAACTAAACAGGCTTTCCCAGGTGGGTCAATTGCAGTTTACATGGATAAGAAGGCGTTTAAGGGGTGGCAGAGGCAAGCCATCCGTGATTATTTGTCTTCCAACAACCTACCGCTTATGACATCGAAAACCTTCATGGCTGCCATGGGCATCATTGAGAATTGAACACAAAGGGTCAAAGGGCGCCGTTAAGGAGGAAGATGCATGGTGGGCTTGGTATCTCGCACAATTGTCGGTGCGACCGTTAGAATGCCCAAGTGGTTTGTTCGTTGGGTCAGCCGCCGGTACGTTGCAGGCCCAAAACTATCTGATGCGGTTGAAATCATGAAGCGTCTTTCTGGAGAAGGAACTTGTTTCACAATTGATGTATTAGGAGAAGAAATTACTTCAATGGATGAGGCTCAATTCTTTTATGATGAATATGTCCGTGTTATCGAAGCAATTCATGGCGGGCAATTTGATGCAAACCTTAGCATAAAGCCAACTGCCTTTGGACTTCTTATTGATCGAGATAAAGGAATGGACAACATTCGGAAACTTGTTGAACTGGCATCCAAGACTGATATGTTCGTGCGACTTGATATGGAAGACCACCGAGTCACAACTGATACCGTCCAAGTTGTCAAAGACTTACATTCTGAGGGATTGACGAACGTTGGGACCGTTATTCAAGGACGCCTTTTTCGTTCTCTTGCGGATATCTCCGATTTAGAACAGGAACTTGGTCCAATGGCTGATTATCGTATTTGTAAAGGGATTTACTTGGAACCTGAAGACATTTCATTTACTCAATACAAAGATATTGTTGACGCTACAAACAGTTGTATCGACCGAATGCTTGATGCTGGCGCTTACGTAGCCATTGCGAGTCATGATATTCCAATTCTTGAATATTCCAAATCAGCACTTGAATCGTTTGGAATGGGTCCCGGGAAAGAAGATCCGCGCCCAAACGCCGGACATAGCCGCCATCAAAAAGGGCCTGGGTATGAATTTCAGATGCTTCTTGGGGTGCGTGGGCCTTTGAGGAGGAAACTTGCAAGTCAAGGTCATCGAACACGTATCTACATTCCCTACGGTGAAAAATGGTACGAATATAGTATTCGGCGACTCAAAGAAAATCCAACGATTGGAACACAAGTTGCAAAGGCTTTTTTGATGCCATGGACGAATCGCCCATAATCATTTGCGAGCCTTTTTCTTACGCTTGAATGAAGGTGTAACTCCGCTCTTAATCTCGTCTTTGGGGCGGATTGGGTCGGGATTATGGCCTAATTTTCCTTCCTTCCATGCTTGTCTTCGTTCTCGAGGTGTGCGTGGTGAGAAGTACTCTGGCTTTGGAGGCTCATGGAGGTACATTCGCTTGATATCTGGTGCGAGAACTGTTCCCCTTAGGGTGCGGCCTGTTCCTGTATGAATGGCTCGTATCCGCCACGTTTCTCCCTCATGTTCCATGAGGTGAGACGCAGTAAAGGTTGTTTGTTGGGGGACGACGATGACTTCAGAATATGAGTCCTCTCCCCGCGTTAATGTCATCTTAACACGAACTTTGTCAGTACGAATTGCTGTGATTCGTTCAATGTCGGTTGCGAATGCATGTTCGGGTTGTTTTCCATCAGTGGTTTCAATTTGGTGTACTCTCCAAAGCTTTTCATCTTCGTCAAAAACATCATTCAGTACAAATTCCTCGTCTGCGTCAATAACCAACACGATTCTGTGTGAATGTGAACCTTCAGTTAGGATAAATGGGATGTTCTTAGCAGGCGGTGGACGAAATTCCACGGTATGGACATGTGAACACACCTGGCATCGTACCAGGAAATCAGCCCCGTCACCGATTTTTTTCTCTTTTAGAATATCATGCCCTTCGATAACATCACATGTTGGGCAATGCGTTGCATTGTCGAGAATCTCTTCCTCATCTTCCAATTCATCGCCATCTTCCACGGTAAGGCCCCAATTGCTCCGCGTGGCCTCCACCGTTTGAACCCATCGTAAGAGAGCGGTAAGCGAGGCTTGAAATTAAACGGGTGAAAGGGGGTAGCATGGGCGAGCAACATCCATCACCGCAGCGTGACGAAATACTCATGCATCTGCTCGCCCAAGATACGAATCAACCGAGGGATGAACCAGAGGTTGCCGCAAATATCGGTGAGCAATTGAAGCATATGGGGTTGTCAACATGGTCGATTTCAATTCACCGAAGATTGCGCGACGCCATAGGGGCCCTTGCTCCTGAACGCATCCTTGAAGTTGGAGGTGGAATCGGCCACCGAACGGCTTGGCTATACGACTTGTTTGACCGTCAAGAAAGCCTACCGTCCAAATTTACAGTGGTTGAACAAGGGGCTAAATTTGGAGTGATCATTCACCGGCTTATGACTCGTTATGAGGCGGATAAATGGACCAATATCGTAGTTGGAGATCCAATACAACTTGCTGCGGAACATGCAGCATGGTCCCTTGCAACAACAACAACTTCTGAAATTTCCGAGACGCCTTTCGTTAAGGATTACCAAGTAATCGTTATCGATGGGCCCTCTCCGCAACGGGCGAATCTTGTCAAGAAATACCTACCGTTCTTGGACCAACAAGGTGTCCTCTTCACGGTTGAGCCAGACATGCCAACCGGGGACGTGGATTCTGAGGATGAGCAAGGAATGGCGCTGGTAGACGGATTCAACTCATGGATGGAACTGATTCAAAATACACAGAAATCTCATCATGTTGCGTTCATGCCCTTGTTCGGAGGCACTCTAGTGGCCTGGTTACCTCGTTTACTCTGAGTTCACTTGCTCCAACAACTCTTTGATTTGTAGTAATCCATATCCATACTTGTCATCGTGGCCAGTCTGTCCTTCTTGTGGGGCGGAAGATTCCATCAACCATGTCTTGACCAAATTGATATTGTCGGCATTGCCTTGTGAACCGTTCGCTTTGAGGGATGGATTTTCTTCAAGAAGGAGTGCTAATGCCCCCGTCACATACACGGTTGCAGCACTTGTACCATCAGCTAATCCCCAACCACCTTCGTTAGTCAAAACGGGGACTCGTTCAGCTGGTGCCACGATTTCAGGTTTTTTATGGGGGTCGTTTCGGGGCAGCAGGATTGGAAGCGGGAGGAAGCGTCCGTTATTGTCACCTTCTGAGGACCCTGACCATGAAGTCCCCTTCAGCGTAGAGCCACCGACTGAGATGACTGCTGTTTCGCTCGAAGGATGTGCGACATCACCGTCATCATCTTCTCCACCATCGTTACCCGCTGCAGCAACAACATAGATTCCCGCATCAATGGCTTCGTTAGCGGCATCACCCGAACTTCTTCCTGTACCTGGTAAAAATGGCAGAGCATCAGGTGCTCCTCCAAGAGAAAGGGAAATGATGTGAGCCCCACCAACTACGCACCAATCAATCGCATCAGCAACGACAGAATCCTCTCCTGCGCCACTAGCGCCAAGGGCTTTTGCAATCAACAAGTCAACGTCGTTTGCAATACCCTTTAGCCAGCCATTTGCCGATATGATTCCAGCCATTGAGGTGCCATGACCATTGTCGTCGTAGGGTGTTGAGCGCCCACTGATGAAATCTTTCCAACCTTTCAGTTCCATGTCATTAAAATCGCTGTGGTCAAGGTTAATACCGGAATCAACGATGCAGACAACAACGCCACTTCCATCAATTGAGCTATCGTGATGAATCAAGTCATTGTAGCCGGAATGCCGTTCAAGAGCAACCTCACTTGGGCGAAGAAGAATTGCACCATCACTTAGAATGACTGCAACGAGGTATCCAGTGGCCAAAACAAGAGTCATTCCGAGGGTTATGCTTACAATTGCTTTGATTTTCGCTAAATCATCTGTAGCAGATTCCGCAATGAGGGGTGCGGATTCCATTTTCTGATCTACGAGTTGTTCAGAAGGATCCTTCCAAAAAAGGACTGATTCATTGGTTTGAATTTCATCCATATTTTCACCCTAAGGTGTGGACTATTTCAGTTAATGTATCAACGAATCGCTTTACTTCTTCTTCAGTATTATAAAAATAGGCAGATGCTCGGAGTGAGCCGTTCTTGTGACCATGGTGCTCAAACCAAGAATGCACGCAGTGTTGGCCACTGCGGACCATAACTCCTGCGGCTTCATCAAGAAGGATGGCAACATCATGAACAGGTAATGTATCCATCAAAATTGAACAGATGCCACCACGCTTTGCAGGGTCCTCTGGCCCGATGATGTTCAATCCAGGTAGGTCCTTCACCCCGTTTGTCATGATGCGGTTCAACATAATCTCATGTTCTTTGACATGGTCCATTTCAATCTCGGAGAGGTAATTAATCGCCGCTCCAGTCGCCATCATTCCAGAAAAGTTACCCAATCCGCCTTCAAAGCGAGCTGGGGGTTTAGCCCATGTTACTTCTTTGTAGGTCGTAGATGTGACAGTTTGGCCTCCAGATTGAATCGTACGCAATCCGTCAAGATGTTCGTACTTACCCCATAGTGCACCCATTCCAGATGGTCCACACATTTTGTGAATAGAAAACGAGAGAAAATCTATGTCTAGGCTTTGGACATCAACACTCATGTGGGGCACTGATTGTGCGCCATCAACTGAAACCAACGCGCCGTGGTCGTGGGCTATTTTTGTGACTTCTTTCATTGGGATGGTCACGCCGTCGAGGTTTCCAATATGACTCATTGAAACCATGCGCAATTTATTCCCTGCTTCTGCACAGGCATGCTCAAATGATTCCAAATTAAATGAGTTATCATCGTTACTCGTCACCACCCTGTGGTCAATTCCTTGCTCTTGCTCAAGTTGTAGCCAAGGGACGAGGTTGGAATTGTGTTCCCTATCAGAGGTCAATACGACATCTCCTTTGTTCCATTTCAGACCGTGAGCTACCTGGTTTAGTGAGTGTGTTGCGTTTCGTGTGAATACGACTTCATTCGAATCATTGGCGTTGATAAACGAACCTAGGGCAATACGTGCATCTCGGACGGATTTGGATACTACCGTTCCATATCGGTGGACTGACCGGCCACCGCATCCAGGCGTTTCGGTGTAGTAGCCATGAATGGTGTCGATGACTGGCTGGGGTTTTAGAGTAACACATGCATTGTCAAGATATGTCGGAGCAGTGTCTTCACAAAGCGTTGGGAAATCCTTTCGTAATTCTTTGAAATCCATCACCAAGCCTCCTGGTCTGGGAAATAATCCAACGCAGGGGCATTAACTCCACAGGATGTACACTGAAGCCTGCTTGACATCTTTTCCTTGCATGTCGGGCAGGACTCGCCAATGACAACTTGTGTGGTGCATCCACTGGACATGCAGGGATGTGCTAGCGACCCACTATCAAGCCGATGAAGGGAGGATTTAGCTCCACATTCAGGGCATTTCGAATCGGTCTGTATTGGAAGTGCGTCAGGGCCCTCCATTTCCAAAGATGCATCCAAGGCAGCCTTCGTTCTAACGTTAGCATCGTTTCCAAGCATACGCTGTGGATACCAAAGAACGATGAATAAAATTGGCAATGATGTAATTCCCGTAATGAGGTGGACTGCTAGGAATATCACCTGGGGCTCTCCTAGTGTTGCAATATGGTGGACACCTGCCCATGATGAGATGAGGACTAAAAAGATCCACGATGCAAAGATTGAGGTCCATCCAGCAAGAGAATGTTCCGCTAGTTCCGTCTCCATAACTCGCACATCTTCGTGCAAATGATGAATTTCAACATGAAGGTCTCGTGTCTCAATTACAGCCTTCCAGAAAAAGAACACAAAGAAGAGTACAACAAGTATGATGAGTGTGCCTTCCATCATGTCAGACAACTGAGCTGCGATTGGAAATGAACCGTTATTTCGGTGAAAGAAAACTTGAGCAAATACCAATCCGTTCCACATAGCAAGAAGAGAGATTGCATGGACTCTCATTACAGGAAAAAGATTCCATGCTTGGAATGCAAACCATGCCCAGAACAAAACTGAAATTAGAATTTGGAAAAACTGAAAGCCATTTATGGCTAAAATCCCATCGACTCCAGTAATGGTTGCATCTCCTCCATCAAATAATTCAGTGGAGATTGACCCGAGGATGAATGCAATAAATCCGAAGACGAGGGTGCTGTAGTGAGATTTATTCCATTCTGATCTCAATAGTCGGAATTGGAACATCCATTCAATGAGCAATCTGTTCAGCATCTCTGCGCCGGGAAATGAATCTGGAACCGGGCGGCTCAGAGTCACGTCACCCATGCGAAACGGCAAGGACGTGTGCTCCCGCTCGGTTGATTCAGCCGGGCTGATACCCTCGCTCATAGACCTCGGTGTATGTCGTACCTTTGAGTTCTTTCGCCGTTTCATTCTCTTTCTCAACCGTCTCTCTCATGGGTGACGGTTAAACGAGGATGGCGGTTCGCCCGAAGCAGAGCCGAGATCGCATAGCCTGGTAGTGCGCGCGACTGGAAATCGCGTGGGCCTGTCCCTCGGGAGTTCAAATCTCTCTCTCGGCGCCACTAACACTAAACAGTGTTCCACTTGCTTTGCAAGGGAAAGTATGTTATCCGCAGTTTTTCTCGGAGGTGCGTGAACCTTCAGTTTCTCCACAAGCGGCGCTGGTGGTTGGTGTTCTTAGGCCTGGGTCTTATTCTCAACGGGCTAGCAGTTCTCAACAGCGACCTTGGTCTAGATGTGCATGTAAGGCTCAATGTTGCAAACGATGATTCTATCGCAGGCGATGATTACCCATGGGGCCCCACTCGCTGGAATGAGGGTGATGTTCAAAATCCCGTTTCTTCAGGTGAATACAATGGTTACATTGGCCCATGGTATACATCTCAGCTTGCGGTAGGTGTTACATCTCTCCTCGGCATCATCGTTTTATCCCTTCTCGCAGGGTATGTCCCGTTTTGGAGGAGAGATGAATCCAATGTCGCATTCAATCCCATGTGGAGCGGACTGGTGGCTTGGAGTCCATGTCTCATGTTTGCAACTGGGCGAGGCTATGATGAAGCCCTTCTTGCAATCATACTCGGACTTTCAACATCTTGGTTATGGTTTGTTGATGGAACAAAAACCAGACAATTACGGTTGGGAATTTTAATGATGGCTACATCCATTATGTGTGTTCTAGGATGGAAGGGTTTTGGCCCTGTAACGTCCCTGCTTGCTTGGCTCTCAGTACTAGGATGTGGAGCGCTTTGGTTGATGGTTGACGGCTACTTGTCCCGATCGAACGAGTCACCCATCACTCAACGACCTTGGGTCATGAGTTCTGTATTTTTTGTGACGACGCTGGTTGGTATTTCCATCGTTGGAGCACTGGGCTACGGTGGGACTTTTTCAATTATAGAAGGAAATTTGTTAACGTTTTTACTAAGCCTTGTATTTGCATTTCTTGACGGTATTGTCCTTTTCTTGCTTGTTGGGTTCTGCCTTTGGCCGTTTTTCACATCAAACTCCTCGCTCCGGAAGGTACGTGGGAGAGTTGTGACAATGGTAGCAGTGTTTTGTGCAGTCATCGCCGCAGGTATTGTTGCTTACATTGGCGCATTATGGACCCTTGAATCCAATCTTTGGGATATCTCTCTCTTCAAATGCATGTTGATTCTTGGAAACAATGGCCGGTATGCCACAATTCTTATCCTACCGCTGTTGATGCTTCTTCATTTGTGTCACAATATGGATGAGATGTTACCCGCTTCAGAAACCTCCCACCTGCATATTCCTGTAACGCCTCTCTTCCTAACCATGCTCCTGCTCTTGCCTTTGGTCATGTTTACTGGATTCCACGGACAACAACTCTGGCAGGACGATGCAGGGGGTGCTCTAGCCGAAATAATGGATGAGGAGAATACCAGTTTTCTTCTCATTGCAGACAATTCACTGGCAATGCATTCGCTCTATGTGTTAAAATCCGAGGCTGACCTCTCTGGTGAACTCAATCTTAGCGGCTACTGGCGGACACCGAGTGATGCTTCGGGTTTTCTAAATACGACAACAGTTGATGCTGTTCTCTTAGCCCCAGGGGTAAACTTCGACATGAGAGACGATTTGTGGAAGTCTCATCGGGCCCAAGCATCGCCTTTCACCTTGTCATCATGGGGCTCTTCGGATGAATGGGTACTTTACCTGCCTTCTTAGATTGATGCCGATTGCCGCGAAGCGATTATATCCATTTGGCCGGTCGCTCGGTTCACTGCCACCGTGGCTAAGGGGTATAGCACCTCATTGGTAATGAGGAGGTCGCGAGTTCAAATCTCGCCGGTGGCTCCATTCATCTCCTGTCCCCTGCATTCAGTGCAGTCACAAAACTGACATTTTTTCTATGGTTCAACCTCAATGTATAAGTGGTGATTTTTGAAATTACGACTTGAGAAGGCAACTTCTCATATGGGATGCACATGGAGCGTAAGCAGGAGACAGCCAAAGAAATGAACGAAAGAGTTCGTGACTTGCAAGATCAAGTCGATGAATTGAAAGAACTCGTAAACACATTACTCAGCGTTATCGTTGAGGAACCCGATGGGGTTCATACCGGTGATGCGCCGACACTTCCTGGGCAGGGTATGGCTCAGGTATGTATGTGATCATCCTTTAATGACCGCTAACGGATTCAACCGAACCACAGGTCTTGCTAGGCCTGCTTCGCTGGTAAGTCTTATGACTTCATCAACATCTTTGTAAGCAGCAGGTGCCTCTTCAGATAGCACATTAGGTGTGGATGCATGAACTCTAATCCCTCTTGATTCGAGTTCCCTCTTCAATGCTTTTCCATCTATGGATTTCTTTGCTGCAGCCCGAGATAGCGCTCTTCCAGCTCCGTGGCACGATGAGCCAAAGGCCTGATTTTCTCCTTCCATTGGCCCCGCCAACATCCAAGAACCAGTTCCCATGTCACCTGGGACGATTACGGGTTGCCCAGTCTTGGAGAAACGCGAACTTACATCGTCATGCGATGCTGAGAATGCTCGGGTTGCACCCTTCCTGTGAACACAACATGAGCATGATGAACCATGAATTTGATGGGTTTCCATTTTCGCAATATTGTGTGCAACATCATACAGCGTGCGTGCTTCACCAAAATCACCCATTTCCAATTCTAGAACCGTTCGCAAACGAGAAGCCAACACAGCACGATTAGCAAAGGCAAAATTTGCTGCTGCATTCATCGAATCAAGATATGACTGCCCCTCAGCCGAATGGATCGGTGCGGATGCGAGTTGCCGGTCTGGGAGTGAATAATCCCATGCTTCATTGGTCCACATGCCTTCTGTCAATTTGTATTTACTTTCAAGAAGCCGAACATGGTCGGTACAGACTTGGTGTCCAAGCCCCCGACTACCTGAGTGAATCATTGCAACGATTTGGTCTTCATACAGACCCCATTCTTTTGCAGTGTGTTCATCTACCACTGAACCAACGGTTTGAAGTTCTAGGAAATGGTTTCCACTACCAAGGGTTCCAAGTGATTTCATTCCCCGCTCAAGAGCACGTTGAGATATGTCTGCATTGACGGTTTCTAAAACGCCTCCCGATTCCAATGCGGCCAAGTCATTTTGATGTCCATAACCCAAATCCAATGCGGCTTCTGCACCGCCTTGAAGTAGTTCTTTTAGCTGACTTTTGGTAATGTCTACACCACCTTTTCCAGAACCTCCGGCGGGGATGCGACCAGCCAACCTTCCGGCCAATTTCTTAAGGTTTGGAATGTCGCTTGCTGTGGCATCAAGAGCAAGGAATCGAACGCCGCAATTGATGTCAAATCCAACGCCACCAGGTGATATTGCTCCACCTAATTCTCCAGCGTTTTCATCGGTAGCAACAACACCACCAATCGGGAACCCGTAGCCGTAATGCCAGTCAGCCATTGCCCATGCTTCACCAACAATTCCGGGCATAGAGGCAATGTTCACCAATTGTTCTGGCCCTCGGTCATCCTGGTGGGTCTTCATGTGGTTGGCATCCGCAACGATGCGTGCATCTGCAAGCATGGAGCCATGTGCTTTGATTCGCATGGTGCCTTGGCCCTCATCGACCAAGTGCTCTCGCCATGACTCACCCATGGGCCGACCTCATGTCCGCTAGTTTTGAGACTTTTCACAAAAAGGGTTCCCATCCAAATGGATAGCATAGGCTTGAAGGGGGAAGTCGTTTTGGACGAAGCGTTCACACTTGGACGGTGATTACCGCATGGCGCTTCCCCCGATAGATTTAGCAGTTTTTCATGAAAACGGCTACGTTCGAAGACAATGTCGCGTGACTTCATTGTGGTTTTGGACAACTGACCCGAATCGGGATACCTGTGGTGACACATCTGAAGATGAGTATTCCTTCATCGGTGCACCACTTATCGGTGGTTATGAGCAACGTGGAAAAGCGTTGAAAGACGCCATGAGAGAGGCATTCTTAGGGTTCTTTGAAGCATCAAAGCACACCAGGATACAGCCCTATCCAGTTCTCGCTCGCTGGCGAGATGATATCCATTTGACCATAGCATCAATTGCCGATTTCCAACCTCACGTGACCTCTGGAGAAGTCCTTCCCCCTGCGAATCCGCTGACTATTTCACAACCCTGTATCCGTCTTACTGATGTTGATGCGGTGGGGCGATCTGGTCGCCATTTGACCACCTTCGAAATGATGGCTCATCACGTTTTTAATCGGGCTGATGATGGAGAATTTCTTTACTGGATGGAAGAATGTGTTCAGTACTGTCACGAGATGCTCACCGTGACGTTTGGAATCGATTCCGGGGAAATCACCTATGTTGAGAACCCTTGGTGCGGTGGTGGGAACGCTGGTGCTGCCGTAGAGGTCATAGTGGGTGGACTTGAACTCGCCACACTTGTGTTCATGGATATGGAAGAACACCCTGAAGGGGATGTTGAACTAAAGGGTGACCGCTACAGAACAATGCCCCTACAAATTATTGACACGGGCTACGGGCTTGAGCGGTTTTGTTGGGCTGCAGCTGGAACACCAACCATTTACGAAGCAATTTATCCTGAAACTGTTGCTTGGCTGAAAGAACTTGCTGGTTTTGATGATGTTGCTCAACAATGGCCGTCTTTGAACCTCGACCGTTTGCTTGGCGAGATGAGTCGACTAAACGGCATTATGAACATTGAAGCGGGAGTGGATGGTGACGAACTTGTTCAAATATTCCTCTCACGATTAGCTGAACGTGGTGTTGAGGTCACAGCAGAGCAATTCTCCGCCGTAACTGAACCGCTTGCAAACATCTATGCCATTCCCGATCACCTTCACGCCCTCTGCAACATGCTCGGTGACGGGCTCGTTCCATCAAATGCAAAGGCAGGCTATCTTGCCCGTATGTTGGCACGCAGGGTACTGCGAATGCGTGATGAATTATCTGTTGAGGTCTCGCTTGCGGACCTTGCTGCACATCATTTGGATGTTAATCTTGGAAACCATATCAACAAACAGACTCGGGAGGGATTGTTGACCATCTTGCAACTCGAGGAGGAGCGTTACGAAGAGATGTTGAGAAAGGGAAAGAATGTCATTCAAACCCAACTGAAGGATGTTGGCAAAGATGCTGCATCTATTCCGGACGAGTCACTGTTTACCATGAATGATTCTCATGGATTAGCGCCCGATATGGCCATCGCTCTTGCTCGGGCCGCTGGCTGGACCGAGGTTCAACTGCGAACTGGTTTTTCAGCTGAAATGGCTGAAAGGCATGCTAAATTAGCAAAAGAAGCAGCAAAGATGGATGACGATAAAGGCTCAGTTTACCCTGTGGGTGATTACACCGCAACGCAGACATTGTATTACGACGATGTTTCAATGAAGACCTTTGATGCAGAAGTTATTGGCATAATTCCTCTCTCAAAGGACCAAAGTCCATCCAATGCATCACATGCAATCATCCTCAATGCATCAGCATTCTATCCTGAAGGTGGAGGCCAAGAAGGTGATTATGGGCATGTTGTACAGGGTTCAACATCCGTTCAGGTTCTTGACACACAGGTTGCCGGTGGTGTGATTCTGCACTTGTGTGATGGCTCCCTTGAAGTCGGTCAATCAGTAACCGGGCACCTAGATTGGAAACGGAGAAAGCAACTCATGGATCATCACACAGCAGTCCATATTGTTGGAGGAGCAGCACGACGAATATTGGGGCCACATGTGTATCAAGCAGGAGCCAATAAATCGGTAGAGAGTGGAAGATTGGATATCACCCATTTTAACCGACTCAGTCGGAGTGATTTAGACGCAATTGAAGCACTAGCAAATTCCGTTCTTGGTGATGTCTCTAGGACTGAAAAAACCGAACTCAACCGTAAGGATGCAGATGAACTTCATGGTTTTGACCTCTATCAAGGAGGGGCTCCAAAAGGAAATACAATACGTGTACTTAAGATTGCAGAACACGATATTCAAGCTTGTGGCGGAACTCACCACGATGAACCTGGTCAAATTGGCTCAATTCGAGTTGTGCGGTCAAATGCAGTTCAAGATGGAGTTGAACGACTTCACATTGTAGCGGGAGAAGCAGCGCTTCAATATGCACGGGAGCAGGATGAACTACTTCGGACCTCAAGTGAAATTTTTGGAGTCACATCAAGTGATCTTCCAAAGGCAGCGGAACGATTTTTCTCAGAATGGAAAGAGCAACGTAAGACCATTGAACAGTTGGAAGCCGAAATTGTTCGCCTCCGGACTTCTGGTGGAGGAAGTGATTCTACAGAAGTTGAGGGTGTTCGCATCGTTGTTATGGAAGTTGATGGTGACCTGAAAACAATGACAAAGATGCTTAAAGAATTGACCTTGGACAAGGATGTCCCCACGCTTGCAGTGCTTGGTTCTCGTGACGGAGGCGGGAAATTGATGATTGCAGTAACAGATGAGACCGTTGCGAGTGAACGCTACAATGCGGTTACGTTACTCCGTTCAATTTCACACCACATCAAGGGAGGAGGCGGTGGCCGCCCAACCCTTGCTCAAGGCGGAGGGTCGCTTCCTGAGGGACTTGACGATGCCCTTGCAGCTGCTAAAGTTGAAATTGGTGTTTAACCGCATCAGTTGAGGATACTTCGAAGAGCTTGCTTGTCAAAATAAGACACTGCTTGGGAGTGGGCTTCGTGCGGGGAAAACCATTTTGCTTCGGATATTTCCTCGGTTTGCAATTTCAAATCTGAAAGATTTCCATCCCAAGTTGATTTGTAAGTAAAAGAAACGAAAGATATTCCTTCATCATTAAAAATATTTTGAGTTACAACAGGTTCCGTAGGTTCAAGAATTATATCTAGGCCAAGTTCTTCCAAAGTTTCACGAACACATCCTATTGCGGGGTGTTCGTCATGGTCCATGTAACCACCCGGCAAGGTCCAAAACCCATGAAAGTGACCTCGCTCAACCTTGGCCATTAGCACATCACCGTTTGAGTTTTGCACCATGACTTTGGATACAAGACGATGTAGAGAACGATATATTGCTTCCCTTGCAACGGGATGGACACAATTATCAGCGATGCAGTTGTCCTTCCAAGCCCAATTCTTTGGCCAGTCAATTTTAGGATATCCTTTCAGAACTTCAAACGAATCTTCTCCAAACCGTAGCACTGTTACTCCTTTTTGTTGGACCGGAATCCCCAATGATTCTACTTCTCCAAGGGTTGGAAAACGTAGGTTTGGTCCAACATCATTTCGACCCTGGACGGGTTTCAACGGTCCATTTCCTTCTTCGTCAACAAGAAGCACCTTGCCGTCATGTTCGAGATGAATGACTTGTTTGGGGTGCATGGTTAACGGATACCTTCGGTAGTCATCAATGCTCGTATGCAACGTTGTTCACTCGTCTTCGGAATCAAATACAATTGGTAACCTTATGTCATCTGTAATGGTTTTAGGCTCAATCAGGGTTTTGGTTTGGTTAACATTAATGTCCAATTCCTCTAATTTCTTACCTTGAGGAAGGACATTTCTGTCCCAAGAACCCACTGCTTTGTTGTAAAACTCGGTTGCCTTCTCAAGTCGTTTCCCAACCTCTGAAAAGTGTTGACTCCATGTTGCCATTCGCTTGTAAAATTCTTGGGAAACTCCGACCACTTGGGCTGCCTCTTCTGCGAACCGAACTTGTTGCCAGTAGAGAGCTGCCGTTTTGAGAAGAGCAATCATAGATGCAGGCCCAGATATGATGACTCCCCTGTCCATTGCATCAGAATGTAAGGATGGGTCGATTTCGAAAGCCGATGAGATCAAGGCTTCTGATGGAACAAACATTACGACAAATTCTGCCCGTCCACTTACGCCGGAGAGGTAATCCTTTCGAGTAAGTTCTGTAACTCGCCCTCGCATGGATTTTGCATGGAGGGCAATTTTTGCTGTTCTTGCGTCAGGGTCGTCTTCATCCAAGGATTCAAGGTAGTGCTTTGCAGTCGTCTTCGCATCAATTGGTATCGCTCCATTTCCTGGGAGATTCACTACAAAGTCGGGGCGCTTCCCTTGTTCGTCGCCTTTTTGTTCAAAGAAATCTGTATTTTTCGTCATTCCAGCCATTTCAAGAAGATTTCGGAGAGCTATCTCTCCCCAATCACCCCGCACACTGGAACTCTTTCGTAGAGCGGTGGACAAAGCATTCGCTTCCTTGCCGAGTCGATTTGTATTCTCCTCAAGAAGTTGCATGTGCCTTTTCATACCCTGATATGCAGCAGCCCGTTCTTTCTCTAAGTCTTGGGACATTTTGTCAAGATTTGAGAGGGATTCGGTCATGGGCTTGATCAGGTCAATCATTTCTTTTTTACGTGCTTCGTGGTCTTTTTCAGCAGACGTACTCACTTTACCTAGCCGTTCTTCAGCCAGTTGCAAAAAGGTTTCCGAATTTTTTTGTGATACCCGATTCGCCACGTTCTCCATTTGGGCCTCAAGCAACTTAGATTTCTCTTCAAAGGCTGTTTCATTGGCCGAGAGTTGTGCTTCTAGCATTCTTGACTTTTCCTGAAATGCTTGGTCTTTGGCTTCTGCTTGTGCTTCAGCACGCACGACTTCAGAACCAAAGCGATTTTTCGCTAGAAGCCAACCAAGTGCGATTCCGATTGAACATCCTACGAGTAGAAAACCATATTCTGCAATTCCCGCCATGAGAACTCATGCTCGCCAACGGTATTTGAAGGAAATGTCTGTATCAAAGTTCAAATCCTTCCTTCACTTCAAGAGGTTCATGCTCTTTGAACAGTTGAACCAGACGGGTTGGGCAATGACCTATCTTGTTGTCGACGAAGTTACAAATGAAGCCGCTTTGATTGACCCAGTTTACGATTTCCTTCCCGTCTATTTGGCCCGACTCAAATCGAGTGGGCTGATACTCAAATATGCTATAGCAACCCACATGCATGCTGATCATATCACTGCATGTTTTTCTTTGAGCGAGCAGGTTGGATGCCGATATGTTATGTGGAAATCCACTGCTAGCCTTGGCGTGAACCAATATGTGGATGATGAAGAAAAAGTGATGCTTGGAGCAATACCTATCCAGTTTCATCATTGCCCTGGCCACACCCCGGATTCAATGATCGTTCAAATTCCTGGTCGAATCATGACGGGTGACTTCCTGTTTAATGGAGTTGGAGGAGTTGGTAGGGATGACCTTCCAGGAGGGCGCTTAGAACTCCATTGGGACTCTCTGTCTGTCTTGGACCGATTCCTCGGAGATACTCTGGTCTGCTCTGGCCATGAGCCCCCTGGAAATGAAATGATGTCTTTAGATTGGAATCGTATCCACAATCCAATATTGAACATGCCGAATTTTGAGGCTTTCAAAGAATGGCAGGATGCAACAGCAGAACGACTCGGAGCCGTCTCTAAAATCAAAATCGCTGTTCCTGCAAACCTATTTGCCGAACTACCCGATACTATCCCATGGATGCAATGAAACTTACTTCAGTGGATTTGTAGGTGTTTTGACTTTTTTGAGTTTTGAAGGTAAGTTTTGTAAGTCTTCAAATGACATTTGTTCAGTATTGGTTTCTTCAATGGCATTGAGTCGTTCTTCCATTCCCATTCGGACGTTAAAGTCAATTCGGCCTTTGCTACGTGTCAAATCGTATGAAAGTGGGTTTAGTGTATCAATTACTTGTTCTTGAAATTCCTTTCGAACTCGCTTGCCTCTCCAAGAGGAATACCCCCACCTGTAGGATATACCAACGATTGCTGCACCATACATCAGGGAAAGAACTACTGCAGCAAACAAAACGGCATTACCTCCAACATCTCTTGATTCTTCCAACAGGTTGCGTCCGAGTAAGAACACCAGGCCTATGCCTACAATTGGATTGAGAACACCCTCGAGCCATTGATCAACGGGGACGAGCTTCCCTTTTGCCGGATCAACAAAGACTAAATCTGCTTCAAAAGCAGTATTTAGAACGGAGAGAATAGAGAGTAATACCATGTATAAGAGGGAGGAAACAATCAACTCTATTGTCCACGAATCAAGGTTCAGTACCCAATGAACAATCAACCAGGCGAATAATCCCAAGAAGGCCGCTTGCGGGACGTAATTAAAATGTTCAATATGTTGAGAAAATTCAGTAATTGAAGTTTCGTTTTCTTTAGAACCACGATGCGGCTTAGGTATGTGGATGACCTGCCAGTGCATTACGCGTTCAATATATCGTAGCCCAGATATCAAAAACCTACGACGGATGAGGATGAATTCAATGAAGAGCATGAAGGGGAACCCGATGAGGACGACAGGCAAGGCCATGATGGCCGTTAACGGTAGAATGAGCAATGCAGGAAGGAGTAAAAAGTGTGAAAGTGTGAGCGGGTGAAGCATTTCTGCCTCAATTAATCGTTGCTTTGCGGGACTGATTCGTAAATTACGAGCAATGTCGTCAAGTGTCTGAGAAAATGAGGATACCTGATGGCCCGAGTCAATAATTTGTCGAACGACAGTCCGATATTCTGAGACTTCATGTCCGATCCCAACCCAAATCTGCCAAGCAAGACGCATTGGAAGGGCCATAATCAGAGGGAGTGCAAGTATTCCTGCACCCCATAGCAAGGCCTGAACATCGGTCGCCATAGTTCAGCCTCATTCTGTCCACGGGCTTGGGGTTGTTGAAAGCCATGGTTCGTTTTTGTTAGAAGCGAAGGTTCATCCACCTTATGCAGAAACACGTGGTATGGCGAGAATTGCGGTTACCGACGGGATGGACAAAAAAGCTGTTGCGTTGCTTGAGAAGGCTGGTCATGAAGCCATCGTTGAATCCATTTCCGCAGAAGATTTATTGAACGGCGCGCTCAAAGAATTTGACGCTATTATTGTTCGTAGTGCTACAAAGTTGACTGGGCCAGTTCTTTCTGCATCTGGTGACCGACTCAAAGTGATCGGCCGTGCAGGGGTTGGAGTTGACAATATTGACTTGGAAGCAGCTGGGAAAGGAGGTATTGTTGTTGTCAATGCACCAAGGGCGAGCACGCAATCAGTGGTTGAACTAACACTGGGGCATCTTCTATCATCCATCCGCCATATTCCCCGGGCTGACAGAGGATTACGAGCCGGACTTTGGGAAAAGAAAGAACTCAAAGGTTCAGAGCTTTCCGGAAAGGCCCTTGGTTTGATTGGTTTTGGACGCATTGCTCAATCAGTTGGGGACGTGGCCCAAGCCCTCGGAATGGAAGTCCATGCTTACGACCCGTATCTGCCGCCCAAGATTGCCAAATCCCAAAATACTCGTCTTCACAAAACTGTTGATGCATTATTTTCAAATTGCACTCACGTCTCAATACATTGCAACCTCACCGAAGAGACTCATCATTTGGTCAACCTTGAGCGCATCTCCTTGATGCCTAAGTTCGGCAAGGATGGAGCGGAATGTGGCAATCACATTGTAAATTGTGCAAGAGGGGGAATTGTAGATGAAGCGGCAGTCCTTCAAGCATTGGAGTCGGGGGACTTATCCTCTGCAGCACTTGATGTGTTCGAGACTGAGCCAGTCCCTGCTGACCACCCATTGCTACAGGTCAATACCTTCCATGGGACGCCACATGTTGGTGCTGCAACGATTGAAGCACAAGCACGAGTGGGTGCAGATATAGTTGGAAATGTAATGACCGTTTTGGACGGTAATGATTCGGATTGTACTGTTAATCGGAAGTATCTTTGATACTCATGCACAAGTTGAAACACGGTTGACATGAACAAACGGTTGTGAACGAAGTGGTTGGTAAGGCATCGCCAAACAATCGGATTCTGATTCACTGCGATTTAGATGCCTTTTATGCAGCAGTGGAAGTCCTCCATCACGGATTTGATGATGACACTCCTCTCATCATAGGTTCAGACCCTAAACAAGGGCGGGGGAGAGGTATTGTTTCCACCTGTAATTATGCTGCTCGTGTGTTTGGAATCCGTTCCGCAATGCCGATTTCAGAAGCTTGGAGGCGTTGCCCGGGGCACCCTTACGGACCTGCTAGGTTCATCTCAGGCACCCGAGGGCTTTATTCACGGGCGAGTAGGAAAGTGATGGCCATTCTCAAGGAGGCGTGTTCGGTCTTTGAACAAGCGAGTATTGACGAGGCCTACCTTGATGTTACTGAGAAAGTTGGAGGTGATTGGGATAAGGCCCTTGCGCTCGCCCGTGACCTTCAGCGCTCCATTCAGGAACAACTTGACCTGTCGGCATCATTTGGAATTGGTCCTACGCGAATTTTAGCAAAAATGGGAAGTGAGGAGCGAAAGCCAAAAGGTATCTTTCGAATTATGCCTGATGAAATTCAAGAATTTTTTACAGGTCGCTCTATGAGAGAGGTTCCGGGTATCGGTCCTAAAAGGGCTACACAATTGGCGGAATGGGGTCTCACCACTGTTGATGAAGCGAGTGAATTAGGAGAATTAGCATTAGGTCGGATTTCTGGTGAGCGATTTGCTTCATGGTTGCAGAGGGTTGCTGAAGGGGATAGCAGTAACGAAATTAGTCCAATTCGTAGTCGAAAGTCGATTGGAAAAGAGCACACCTTTGAAACAGACCAGTCCGACCATGAATCTGTTCTTCAGCACCTGGAAGTATTGGTGAATCTCGTGATGACACGCGCTCAAGACTTAGGTGTTTCTGGAAGACTAGGTGAAGTGAAAATTCGGTATACTGGGTTCGAAACCCACACCGCAGGGAGAAGTATTCCGGTGTCAATGGACGATGAAAGCGTGTTTCTACGACTTGCGAAACAACTCTTTGCAACCAATGTAGATTCATCGGCCTCTGTCCGTCTTGTTGGCTTTCGTTTGGGGCAACTGGAAATACCTCTCACGAAACAAACGATGTTGTTTGATGAGGATGAATAGATTCATTCTAACTTGTGCATTCTTGTTAGAGTTCCTTCAAACTCAGCCAGAGATTCCGGTACTGCTATGCCTTGAATGGGTTGATTGAGTGAGGTGGCCGCTTCTTTCTTAGCCCCCCAAACCTGACTGTTAAAATCTTGAAGTTCCGTTGAAAGTTGACAAAGCCGTTCGCCTTCCTCGGTTCCTGCTGCAACTTCATCAAAGGCTTGGGCCGGAAACGAATCAATATCAACTGAGGAATTGCCATATACGGTTTGTGAAATGTGGTGCGTGAAAAATGGACAAACCGGACTAAATGCAGCCATGAAATCTCTTACAATCCGATGCAGTGTCCAAGCAGCAGCAACATCGTCGTCGTAAAGTCTTGACTTCACCATTTCGAGATAATGGCTTGGAAGCAATCCGGTTCCGAACGTCTTGAGGCCTTGAGTCGCAGTGTAAATGTCAAGATCACTCCATGCAGCTTCAACAGTGTTCATTGTACGCTGGAATTCTGCGAGAATCCATCGGTCTTCAGGCTCAAGGTGTTCGGGTTCCTTATCGAGATTCTTAGGCACATCAAACTGGGATGCAAAGCGAGCAACATTGAACAATTTGGTAAGGACTCCAAAATATTTCTTTTCAATCTCTTCTGGATTGATGTGGAAATCATCCCCCACTTGTGCATCACAAGCTTTCCAGAGACGGAAACATTCACTTCCGATTTTATTTGCCCGAAGACTGACCGTCTTATCGGGTCCTTTGACCTTCCACGAACCAGTTCGACCACCAGCTCCGCATTCAAGGACAGAATCTGCATCAATGCCGTTTCCGAGTGATTTACTCATCTTTCGGCCCCAAGGGTCCATTCCGAGTCCATCAATCCATACGTGTTTGAACCCTGGTTTGTCCAAAACGAGTGTTGATTTTAGGAGGGTGTAATACAACCATGTTCGAACAATTTCTTTTCCTTGAGGTCTAAATGCAGTAGGAAATGCTTTCTCGAATACCTCTGGATGATTGAGGTATCCACTAACAAACAAGTTTGAGTTGGACGAATCCATCCATGTGTCGAATACCTTTTCCTCACCAGTTACTTGACCTAAGTTTCCTTCAAGGTCATCGTAAGAGCCGAGGTCCTCACGACTCATTCTGTCGAGTACACGACTTCCTGCTGGAGGTGCTTCTCGCCAAGGTTGAACATAGGTTCCCGACGGCGGAACGATCACTTTCGAATCGTCTTCGCTGTACCAAATTGGAATTTCAGTGTGGTACCAACGACGTCGACTAATTGGCCAATCAATACTGATGTTGTCCATCCAATCCAAGAGAAATTGACGGTTTCGTGGCGGGTGGAATTCGATTTCGTCAACGTGCTCTTTCATTTTGTCCTGAATGTGGGTTTGACGCACATACCATTCTTTCAATAGGATAATTTCAACAGGATTCTTTCCTCGTTCAGACACCGGAATGTCTTGGTTTCGTTCTACAGTTTGGATAAGGTCTCCTTGCGCTTCAAGAGCTTCGATGGCTGCATTACGTGCGTCAATGACTTTCATCCCTGCAAACGGTCCGGCTACATCGGTCATCTGTCCTTCCAAATCAATGGCCTGGAATGGAGTGAGACCGAGTTCACGGAACACCGCAACGTCGTTTTGGTCCCCAAATGAACATACCATTAAGATTCCAGTTCCGAAGTCCGATTTCACGGACGGATGGGTCATGATGTTGACAGTCTTTTCCCTACCATTCGTTTCCAATGGGAGAACGACCTTTTGCCCTACAAGATGAGTATATCGTTCATCCTGTGGATGAACAACGACGACTCCACACGCACAAATCATCTCTGGGCGTGTTGTAGATATGATCAATTCAGTGCCGTCTTCACACGTCCAGCGAACATCTACAAGTTTAGTTTTTCTTGGAAGTCGTTCTACTTCTGCGTCTGCGATGGTAGTACCCTCTACTGGGTCGTAGATATTAGGGCGCAGGTCCTCAACAACGTCACCTTTCTTGAAAAGGTCAACAAAAATGGACTGTGTTACGCTCCGGTAATCCGGGGCATCAGTGAGGTATTCTCGGTCATAATCGCATGAAAGACCAACCCTCTTTCCGGTGTGCCTCATTGCTTCCGTGAATTCTTCAATGGTTGTACGGCAAAGTTCTAAAAATTCAGCCCTATCGTAGGTTTTCATCTTTCTTTTAGTATTTTTTTCTACGACGAATTCAATATTGATTCCGTTTCGGTCGACTCCCCATGGGAAATACACCTCTTTGCCAAGAAGGCGTTGGCTTCTAGCGATGACATCTATCATTGAGTATTGAGCAACGGCGCCAATATGCCATGTGCCGGATGGGTAAGGTGGAGGTGTATCAATGACGAAGAGTTCCTTTCCTGATTCGGGATTGAATGCATAACGTTGCGTGTACAACGCATTGTCTGCATAGTGGGCCTCTTGGATGCTTTTTTCAAGGTCAATCGACCATCGTTTTTCTGGTAGTGCTGGAGATGGCATGTGCCTCACCTGGCCCCGTCTCAGTGAATAAGGGGGTCCATTTGGCGCTGCGGTGACCCTCATTTGAACCCCTCGTATCATTTTCAAAGAAGATATGATGGTTGAAGTATCATCAATTGAAGGTTAAGGCTTTCTATGAAGGGCGCTTCGGTTAACCGAGGGGTGTATCGTATGGTCAAGAACGACGAATCCACTCCTCCCTCTGATGGGCGTAAATCCAGCGGAGAAAAGATGCGAAATTTGCGTAATCAAGTCGTCGGCCAACTCAAAACCATGGATTCGAAACGTGGGATGGACGCCGTCCTTGACGCACCAAAAAGGATGAAACGTGAATGGCAGAAGTCTGGAGCGACGGGTGCTATTACTCGCTTCCCTATTCCAACTGTTCTCGTATTTTTACTATTGACCGTCTATTTCGTAACGCAATCGGGATTTCTTGATGATACACGCTTTGATGATGACCCGAATAACCCAGCTTTGAATGTCAATGGTGATATGGAAGTTTACCTTCCGGAAGGAAGTCAAGTTGCTGAATTACTGGGTAAGGTAGAAGAAGATTGGTCTACCAATGTCATGGTGGTTTACATTGAGTCTGATAATCAAAACATCACCGATCAAAGAATTTTACAGGAAATTAGTTATGTTGAAAATATTCTGAACCCGTACCTTTCGGATGACTCAGATGACGTGATTTACATTCTGTCGCTTTCAACCGTTCTAAAGGAAGTCAATTCCAGTGCGCCGAGAATACGGGAAGCGCTGGTAACCGAAGCCGGAAACTTAGGCTGTGCGACTGGACAAGAGGACTGTGCAACCGCTGGTCTGGCAGAACAACTTAATGACGCCCTTGAACTCACTGACGAGCAATTTGGTGGCTCTTACGAAATACCCAGTCAAACAACCATTGACCTTGTTGTTGAAGAGATGTATGAAGAAGACGGTTCTCCAAGTTCGGGATTGAACAAGCTCGCTCGAGACATTACTGGTGGAGCTAACGGAACGCCTGATGGATTACTTGATAGAGCGATTATGGCGATAGCAGTGACTGAGGAGCGGCCAGCAAAGGATATCATCGCTGACACTCAATTTATCCTTGATAATATCTCATCGAAGGACCGTCCTTGTTTGTTTGCAGACGATGGAACTCCAGCAGATAACAGCCTTTGCAATTGGGATGACCTTGGACTTTCCATGGTATTGACCGGACCAGTTCCCATCACCAATGCCGTGACGGAATTCTCGTTCCGCTTATTCTGGGAAATTTTCCCAATGGCTGTCGTGTTGGTCGCTATTGGCTTGTTTCTTTTCCACTCTGACTTATTGCAAGCAGGCTTGACGGGTATGCGTCCTATACAGGGATTAAAAGTTCTCATTATTGCAGGCCTGCCGACGTTATGTGCTGTCTTTTGGACATTAGGTGTGATCGGGGCGACGAATTATGAAGTTACGATGACGGTGATTATTGTCGGTCCGATTTTACTCGCGTTGGGGGTCTCTTACGGTCTTCACATCACCAACCGATATGCAGAGGAAGAGGGTACACGTTCCGAGAAAATGAGGGCGTCTTTAAGTTCAACTGGAAAGGCTGTATTTTTATCTGCTGTGACTACAGTGATTGGATTTATCTCACTTGTGTTCACGCCAATGGCTCCAATTCAAACTGTTGGTATTGCACTTTCACTAGGGATTGTTATTGTGTACATTTTGACCATGTTTATGGTTCCCAATCTCACCCTTATTCTCGATCTCAAGAAACCTAAGCATCCCCCCTTGAGAGCATTTGACGTTCTCGTTGAAGTCCCAGTGAAGTATAACAAAGCCGTGATTGGAGTTTTCCTCCTGCTTATGATTCTTTCAGCAACCGTTGGCCGAGCCAACGTTGAAGAGAACATTGACCTCCTGGGAATGGCCCCAGAAGGCGAATCTTCTGTCATCAAAATGAAACAATACAGTAAGGAGTTTGAAGCAGGTCAAGTTGGAATGGTGCTCATTAACGCCAATGTGAGCGGTGACATCAGAGATGGTGACCCATCTAACGATGACCCAGCAGCGATGCTAAAGAAGATTGATAATCTCGAATCAAAACTAAACGGAATTGAAAATACCACTGCAGTATCCGTTGTGTTTTTGATGAAATCCTCCGGTGTAAAGGCAAGTGTTTCAGGTGAACAGGCGAATGCTTTCATTCAAGAAACACCGTGCATAATTGCGCAAGACCAATGCGACGATTTCAAGGATTTATCAGAAGTCCTTCTCGGTAACAGTTTGTCAATTAATACCTCCTTTTGGGACCTTTTGACGGACCCAAGTGAATACGGTCTCCCTGGTTCTCGGCAGTCACAAATTTTCCTGCTGGATGTATTCTATGCATCGCTCACCAAAGAAACACGTGAGATTTTTGTAAGTGATGATTTCAGCCGGTCACTCATCTACGTAGACATGCCGTTCATTCCGGTAGCAGACACGGCTCGTAGCGTTGAAGTAGTTAACCAAAATACAGATTCATTCAGAGGTGATTTTGGTGAAACAGCAGAAGACCTTACTGGAGTTGCGGCAACTGCGATTGAAGTGAACCGATTGATTGTCGGATCACAGTGGACGTCTCTTGGTTTTGCTATTATTCTAACACTTATCACACTGGCAATCGTCTTCCGTGATGTGAGATATTCCATTTGGACGACATCACCAGTTATCGCCACCGTTGCATTACAATGGCTGGTAATGTGGCGAATGGATGTTCCGTTATCTCTCGTGACGGTGATGATCGGTTCCATTCTTGTCGGCGTTGGTGTTGACTTTTCAATTCACATTGCGAATCGCATTCGCGAATTGGGAGGCGGTATTCAAGCCATACGAAGCGCTGCAGTCGGAACGGGGATGTCGCTCTTTGAAGCAGCAGTAGTCACCTCTTTAGGTATGTTTGCAGCATATGACATCCCGATCCCTGAAATTCGTCCGTTTATCACCGTCATCTTGATTCTTCTTTGGGTCGCTGCGGCGAGCGCTCTTATCCTCTTGCCTGCGATCTTTGTAACGCTTGAAAAGATGGGTATCGGAGCGGTTGGTGGGGCCAACGGTATGGCTAGACGCCTCGGTTTAGTTGAAGATAAAAAATACGTGCTAGACGACGTAATGGATGCATCCCTTGTCGATGATGTTGTTGATGTTTGGTGAGCGAGCAATCCATAGACCTCCGGTTCTACGGAATGTCATGAACTACTGGCTGATGAAGTCTGAGCCTGATGTTTATCCTTATGAGCAACTTGTCGCAGACGGGAAAACCCATTGGGATGGTGTCCGTAATTATCAAGCTCGAAACATGATGAGGGATGCAATGAAAAATGAGGATTTGGTTCTCTTCTATCATTCGAATACTAAACCTCCGCATGTGGCAGGGGTCGCTAAGGTCGTGAACGAAGGTTATGCGGATTTCACCTCATGGGATGCAGATGGACATTATTTTGATCCAAAGTCAACCCCTGACAACCCACGCTGGTTTATGGTGGATCTCGCACCCGTTCATGGGTTTGAAACAATTGTAAGTCTGCCCGATATGAAAGCCAACCCAAGGCTTGAGGGCATGCCACTTCTACGAAAAGGGCAGCGATTATCAGTTCAGCCTGTTGATGAGGGATATTTCAATGAAGTTCTCGCAATGGCGGGACTTTCTCGGTTCGAACTGAACGGATGAACACTGAAAGTTGAAAGAAAGGAATCGTTTAGGAAGCCTGAGCCCCATGTCCGACCAAGTGCCTGTATCAAAGCGAGCGGCTAATATTGAATACGCCATTCGCGATGTTGTGGTGCCCGCAACGAAACTTGAACAAGAAGGACATCGCATTCTCAAATTGAACATAGGTGATCCTATTGCGTATCCAGGGCTACCCACTCCTCAGCACATGGTTGATGCATATGCCCAAGCACTTCACGATGGTCGTAATGGATACTCTCCATCATATGGCCTTCCGGAACTTAGAGAAGCGATTGCAAAAGATGAACAACACAAGGGGTGGGATGCTCGTGCTGATGATATTTATGTTTGTCATGGTGTAACTGAGGCATTACAGATTATTTTTGCAGCAGTCTTGGAGGAAGGGACCAAAGTGCTTGCTCCTGGCCCACATTACCCCCCTTACATGGCGTATCCTCAAATGTATGGAGCAACAACCGTAGAATACAAACTGCAACACCAAAATGGTTGGAATTTGGATTTTGATGATATTGAAACTAAAATGGATGATGATGTCAGATTGCTGGTCCTCATCAATCCAAACAATCCTTGCGGAACAGTATCAAGTGCTGACGACATTGACCGTCTGATGTCGATTGCCCGAAACTATCCAAATTGCGTTATTGTCGCAGATGAGATTTACGATGGACTAGATTTCACTGGACAACATGTATCTGCTGCAAGCCGAAACACTGACCTTCCCGTTATCATCCTCAACGGCGTCTCCAAAGTATACTATGCACCTGGTTGGCGTATTGGGTATATGGCTCTCCACGACCCAAAGGGACGTATGAACGACCTTCGAGATGGTCTAGAACGACTCCTCCGATCTCGGTTGTGTGCATCTACACCAGCCCAAATGGGATATTTAGCTGGTTTGACAGGGGATAAATCATGGATGATGAAATACCGCTCAAAGGTAAAAGCTCAACGTGATTATTGTATTGAGCGGATTGCATCGATTCAGGGTCTTGAAGTGGAGTCTCCTGGAGGCGCATTTTACATGTTTGTGCGACTTACAGATGAAAAGTGGGCAGCTTCAGACAAAGACTTCGTCCTAGATTTACTGCATGAAGAACATGTTCTTCTTGTTCATGGGAGTGGTTTTTCTACAAAACTAGGAAAGGGACACTTCCGATTGGTCTATTTGCCCGAGATTGATGTATTGCGTGATGCTTTTGACCGTATCGAACGATTTTTACAAAACGCACGAAAATAGGGAACTCGTAGCGGAAGAGTTGATGAGTCATCTCTCAGCCGGACAGTTATGGGAGGGCGCAGTATTCCGATGATTTGGGTCCTTTCGGCCGCATTCTCATTTTTGTTTATTCCCTCTGCATCTGCGGTATCTGTGACTCAAACTGAAGGATTCTCTACAGGGATGATTTGGCCCCTTTTGGTTGCCCTTTCGGTTGCTTTTCTTGTTAGAAGATGGTTTATTCCACAACAACTCAAGAACCTCCAAGTTGCCTTTGAGATTGATGATGACTTGTACGAGGTACACCGGATTACGCGGACTTTAACTGATTCACGACGACTCCTCAAAGAAGGGCTTGTTGGATATGGAGTTCTTCTGTATATGATGGGTTTGACAGGTGTGCTACTCCTTATCGCAGAACTTTTGTTTGACCCTTCAAATTTTTACAAGGTAAATCTCTATGTCATCGGTGTTCTTATTCTAATTCCCGTATTTATTTCCCCTTGGGAGACCCTGAACGGGCAAATTCTTGGTAGAAGAACGAGGGAAGTCAAATCTTCGAAAACGAATGACTTCATACGCAGAATTTTCACGATGGCCCTCTTGATCATCGTAACTCTTATTGTAGTGGTCTATGGGTACAGTATCAATGGTTCCATTACACCAACATGGCTTGCATTTGCAATGTTGACTTTTATGGCCCCAACCATTTTTGCATACGGACGAATTATGGGCGCCTCGTGGAATATGCTCCTCATCAGTAAATGGAGAACCTTCAGGGGCAGGCCAAATCCGATCGACCCGATTATTCCATCTTTTGTAGGGCGTACATTTTCATTCATACTTGTCTTGTTCTTGCTTACCATGCCAGTCACCGCTTTGAATGGAATTGTGACGGTACTTCATATTATGATTAACAAGCCTTCAAATGCCGAAGAGGTATTGAATTACGGTGGTATTATTGGGCATTCAATATTTGTTCGTATTGACTTGATTTCCGAAATTCTGTTCCATTGGGAACCCATCAAATCCCTCCCCCAATTCCTATCTCTATACCTCACCATGAACATCGCAATTGTTGGACTTGCTTTCATCTTTGAACTCACACGTAACTTGATTCTTGGGGGGCAAACATTTGGTGGTCTGTTTGGGGTTACTTTGGACACACCTCGTGAGATCAGAACAGAAAAAGCAGCTCAGGCTCGTCAATTGATATTTGCATTCGCTGGTTTTTCTGGTTATACAGTCCTGTTACTTGTCCTCGTATGTTACAAAGAATTTGGGTCACTGATGCCCATGACAACCTGGCTTGAAGGAAGAGGGTTTGATGAAGAAATGCGCCTGCTCACTGTTTGGTTATTTATCGCAGTCGGGCAAGCTGTCTTTATGCTGACATGGTTTTTGTCAATTATTCGCTTTGGTTCGCTTAGGAAACTTCGGTTTGACCTCAACCCCGATGAACGTCGTGAAGGTGCAGTGAAAGTTGAAGGTGGAGATCGTCTTCAGTTGATGGTTGAAACTGCAGCTTACAATGAAGATATTGATTTATTGATTCGTGTTCAGACTCACGATTTCCCTGGTGACCAAGCATTGATTCGCCAAGAGCAATCAAGAGCCTCAATGTGGGAGAAAGCTCTGCGTGGTCTTTGGCCTCAGGCCATTGAAGAGAGTCGTAAACTTCTCGCCCAAGCAGGTGGAGATGATGACGAGGCAAGAATGATCATAGCAACCGGTTACATGGCATTAAGGCGACTCGATGCGGCACGTGAGGCTCTACATGGACTTCAACAGCCAGAAGGCTACGATGAACCTGAGCTTCTTTCCTTCGTTTGTGAATGGCTGGATCCTTGGAACGGAACGGTCACAGAAGATGATTTATGGGACTGGGAAAATAATTCTGTCATTGACCACTTGCAAATGTTGCAGAACATGATGCGCTATTGGAATCCTCAACCAAAGGAACTGAGTATGCACAAGGACCGTGTTTCTCTCGTTGGTCAATTGTCGATGGTAGCCTTGTTGCGTGCTCAAAGGAAATATGAGGATGCACTAGAATTAGCCTTGAGCCTTGTGCGCCAAGATCCGATTGGTGTGCGGCCTCGTATCGCAGTAGCATTATGCCTCTTGGATACCGGAGAGTGGCATGATGCCAAATCAGTCTTGGATGAACTTATCAAAAGCGACGCCAAGGATCCGAGAGTCATGGCCTTAGCAGTAATCTTTGGATACGGTAAGAAAGGAAAAGAACATCTCGAGGTTTCCCTTCTTCTTGATGACGAAAAGAACAAGAGGCGATGGGTTGATGCAGCTCCTGTCAATGCTTTTGCTGGCTTGGCTGTCAAGGGTGGTTTGGATGAAGCCATCACCGCAAACGTGATGATTGCGGCACATGAAGCAACACGACACGTAATGCCAGCTCGTTATTCATCAAGCCCACTTTCAATTATTTTCACCTTCTTTGTATTGGTTCCGCTTTGGTTTGTCCTCAGTATTCTTGCTTACCAAGAAGTAGGAAAGAACGAAGGCGCAGCCCTACTCGTAGTGTTACTCTTCTTGCACTTCAGCTATCGTAGATTCATGAAGCAACAAGAGCATTTGATAAAGCATCGTGATCAACGTGGTATGATGAAATATGTCCGCAGAATGAAGCGATTCAAGGCGACTCCAACCCAAAGCAACATACCCATTGGAAATCACCTTCTTATGTCGGGTATTCTCGTTTCCGTGAACGGAGTTGTATTGGATATTGGAATGCCTGCATGGCTGCAAGATCGGCTTCCTAAAGAATCTGAAAAGAAGGTTAAGGGGCGATTGAAACGCAGAGCAGTTTCAATGGCTAAAGGGCGCCCTCCTCGGGTCCAACCCCTTGGTAAAGCATGGTGGCTAAAGCGTCCAAAAGAACATGACGAATCTGGCCCTCTGTTGGAGCGATATATCGGTCCAGTCGCTTACCGTGGCCGTACGAATTACATTAAGAAAAAGGGAGGTCCTTACCTCAATGCCGTCGCACAAGGTAAGGAACAGGATACCATCAGCGACCGAATCATTCCACGAAACACTATTCGTAGCGAAAACCGTCCTGGTGGCTCTCCTAACCGACGGCCAGGGCAAATGTGAACGTGATATTTACTGATGTTCTTGTAGCAATCAATTCAAAGACCGTATTTACTGTGTCTTCATTATGGGCAAATCTCAGGGTGCATGGACACCTTCGGAAGAAAACTGGGCTAACGGAAAAACCGTTATGGATGCCGTGAAGTCGAGTGGGCGCTTATATCGTGATGGTTTAGGTATGATCGCCTCTGAAAATATCGTATCTCCTATGGTACAAGATATTGTCTCAAGTGACCTTCATGGCCGATATGCTGAGGGTCTTCCAGGGAAGCGTTACTATCAAGGCTGTGACGATTTTGACACCATTGAATCATTAGGTATTCGCTTGGCTAAGTCTGTATTCAACGCCCCATTTGCAAACATTCAATCTGTTTCTGGAACAGTCAGCAACATCGGTGCGCTCAAAGCTCTAGCTAAGCCTGGTGATGCAATTACTGCTGTTTCAACAGCAGACGGTGGTCACATTTCCCATGCACGAATGGGTGCAGTCGGGTTGCGGGATTTGAACTTAACAACATATCCATGGGATGAAGAACGTATGGAACCAGACGTTGATGCAGCATGTAAGGTGATACGTGAGGTAAAGCCAAAAATCGCTCTTTTCGGCCAGTCGGTCTTCCTTTTTCCAACCCCGCTAAGAGAGATGGCTGATGCTGCGAAAGAAGTTGATGCCAAAGTTATGTACGATGGTGCCCATGTACTGGGACTTATTGCAGGAGGAGAATTTCAAGACCCACTGCGGGAAGGTGCAGACGTCATGACGGGTTCAAGCCACAAGACATTTCCGGGGCCTCAAGGAGGATTCTTGCTCTCCTCTTCCGAAGATGAGGTGTTTCATAAGCGCTTGAACAATGCTATGTTTCCCGGAGTTTGCTCTTCGTACCACCTTCACCATGTCGCTGGCAAAGTGATGGCTCTTTCGGAGTTCCAAGAATATGGGGCGGCATATGCGAAGGATACGGTTCGGAATGCGAAAGCGTTTGCCCAAGCACTGGCTGGCGAGGGATTCGATGTGTTGGCTGAAAGTCGTGGTTATACTGCCTCTCACCAAGTCCTTACTCGTCACGGAGATACAGACTCTGGCGCAGGTGCTAAGGCTGCTCAGTTACTGGAAGATGGTGGAATCGTGACCAACATGAACATGTTGCCGGGAGATACCAAGGCCATGACTCCATCTGGATTGCGATTAGGGGTTCAAGAACTTACACGCGTAGGTTTCACTCCCGATGAAATGCAAGATGTGGCTCGATTCTATGCACGAATTTTAATTCACGGCGAGGACCCATCAAAGGTCCGAACCGATGTAAAAGAATTAAAATCGCAATTTCAAACCATTCGTTATTGCTTCAATGAAGATGGGCGTAGCGGATATCCACTTTGAGGTGTACATGAATGGTTGACGACTCTTCTTCTCGTCATGCTGAATTCCTTCATACTAATTATGGAACAATAATTGACCCTAGCGGTAGAAAAGTGCTCCTCTTCGGAGTCAATGAATTCAATGAATGGTGGGGTTATTTTGAATCGTATTTCGAAGCACCCATTGGTAGAAAATTAATCTATGCTGCGAGTGATGATGAGGAACATCATTTAGGGACTGATACAATCTACAACATTCCAAAGTGGTTTGGTAAAAAAACCGTTCTTCAGCGGATGAACCGGCGCTGGACTGCGATGGGCTGGGGTGTATACTCTCCTCTCGATACTAGGATTCAATCACCTTGTCACGACGCATTAGGTGCTGGTTTTGCACTAGCACATTATGAGCATCAGAATGGTAAGCGATTCCAAATGGAATGGAGACAACTAAATTCTGAATTCATTCAACTAGATTTCACTGATAAGTTAGATGAAATACCCCTTGCTCCGAAGGCAGGCAGGCCTGCTTGGGTGCTTGAGAGAGGGCATTCAGATGTGACAACTCGGGTTCTAGAACATGAACTAGACCTGCGTTCATTTGGATTTTTCATGGGTCAAGAACGGGCTATGTTTCTACCAATTTCTGTATTTTACCGTCTTTATCATAGCGTTTTAGGGAGACCATTTCAAGCAGGATTGAAATGGTCTAATACCTTAGATATAGAGGGTCTTGATGACTCCTCATTGTCCCTAGTGGAGGCTCTTACTGCTTCATCTAGTGCGATGTTCACCTCATCAGATTACACGATTTTCGTTCAAACTCAATCCGATTGGGAGGATCACATAAAAACGCGGATAGTTTCTCGCGGACTTGGTATGGTGAACGTAGAAGAATTCGTGGCTGGCTCATCCCCTTATGTTCGAATGACATTGCATTCACCTCTTCCGGGTTTAGCCCTTGGTTTGCTTATCGGAATGTGGCAGAGAGCGCATGGACCACCATGTGCTTCAGAAGTGGTTTTTAATGGTGAAACTACGTCAATATACTTACATCCTCGCATGGTAGAATATTTTTAGAAAACCTAACGCACAGTCCTTTCAGCCTCCTTTTGTCTGCCCATCTTTGGTCAAGGACTATAACCAATACTGCGACTCGGAAGAGTTGCACAGATGTGCGGGGTATGTCAAATGAGTCTATCACACAATCAAATGGCCTATGTTGCAATTGTATCAACATTGATTTTCGGATCTCTGTTCGTTGGAGTTTCCGGTTTCTTACAGACGAGTGAGGATATCGGCGGCTTCGACTCAGCAGTAGAAGATGATTTGCGTGGAGATACCGACGCAATCGCAGATTCAAAGGACCAGGATGAAGATGGACTCTCTGACCGACTTGAGGAGACTCAATACGGTACCGACCCTCTAGATAAGGATACGGATAACGACGGTATGGAAGACGGTTGGGAAGTTCAGCACGGTCTCAACCCTCTTGATAATGGAGATTCTGATGACTTAGAAGTTGACCCGACTCAAAGCGATGAAACAGAAGATGCTTCCATTGAAAACGAAAGTGATTCATGGCCCGACCCCAATCAAGGACCGAACGGTGACCCTGACCAAGACGGCTTAACAAATCAAGCAGAACAGGAATTAGGAACTGATCCACAACGTGCAGATACAGACAATGATGGTTTGAACGACCGATGGGAGGCTAGGTACACCATGGTTGTCCAAACTCCTGCCGGTGAAGTTACATTGTTCAACCCACTTGATGGAAACTGGGATTGTGTCCTTCTTGACCAAGCCATGCAAGATACCTTAGAGAGCCGCTTCAATGGTGAGAATGGACTACCTGAATGGGACTCACTCGCTTCAAACGGTCGCCATTCCTGCGATATGGTTCTTGACAGCGACGACGATGGTCTCCTTAACTTTGAGGAAGAGTCCTACGGTACGAATCCAACAGCAAGAGACTCAGATATGGACCTCATTGATGATATCATTGAAGTAGAAAACGCAACATTTGGAATGTTCACCGGCCTAGGTGAGAACTGCAATGTTATGCTTGAAGTTTCTAACGAGCATGTAGGTCCATTCTACGGAAAGGAACGCAGTTGGTTCCTTTTGGATATGGATGGAGATGGTTTACTAAATGGACCATCCGACTGGGATACTGATGGAGACGGTATGCCGGATGGTTTCGAGTTTTGTTATTCCGACCCGTTAATCGGTGCCCCTAATGCTGCATATGTACTGGACCCTGCTAACGCTTCAGACGGTTACAATGACTGGGATGAAGACGGCATGAACAATCTTGAAGAATACCAAGTAGCGCAAATTTTTGGCCCAACCAATTTCACATCTCCTTGGAGACTTGATACCGATCTTGACGACATGCCCGATGGATGGGAAGCAAGTAATGGGCTAAACCCCAGGGACGGTAACAACCGGGATGACGACCCAGATAGAGATGGATGGGACGTTGACAAAGACGGTAACGTTGTGTTTGCAACGCTCGAAAACACAGCTGTCGTTCACGCTATTGATGTGGAACTCAATGAACGTGTCCTGGAAAACCAAACAGTCATCCGTGCACGCATAACACTTGGTGGTGGAAACCAACAAATCGTATCACTGGGCGCTCCAGTTGATGGATATGTCTACTCAATTAACGTTGAAGTTGGGCAGTCCATTGATTCACGTATTTTCTCATGGGCATCTATTGTTGAAGAAGAAGAGCGATTTACCAACGTTATGGAATATTTAGCCAACGATCGTGACGGCGATGGTATAATCGATGGCCGTAGCACTGACCCTCTAAATTCTGATACTGATGCTGATGGCCTTATCGATGGAATTGAAGTAATGGGATGGGAGATTCTTGTCGTCAATCGCGGTGTCCAACCAACATGGGTTACCTCAGACCCTGGCTTGTATGACACGGATTCAGATGGTTTGAGTGACTTTGCTGAATTCTC
>TARA_B110000444_G_scaffold261519_1_pt1 | contig 46053 bp, 32 predicted proteins | sample TARA_B110000444 | Tara Oceans TARA_B110000444 (sample SAMEA4398370) | marine metagenome | biome: Polar Biome; feature: [SRF] surface water layer (ENVO:00010504); material: water (ENVO:00002006), including particulate matter (ENVO:01000060) such as... | depth 5 m | reverse complement strand
TTGAGATACCAATCAAACCAGTAGAGCATTTCATCGGCCCAATCCCAACGGAGAGTGTAGGGGTATGCTTCTGCACCTTCACCTGCCGGTAGCCCTTCATGCCCGGACTTACGGTCAGGATAATCGTGGGCCCATTGGCCTGCAAGAGTTTTAGTCTCAATTCCTGCATCTTCCATTATTTGGTGCGTTGGGAATGCCATGTGCGGATCGACGTTCCAATCCTGCATACCTTGAATGATGTAAACAGAACCGTTGTAATTTTCCACAACCCTGTCAAGGAAGGAACGCTCTGTCCAGTAAGAGTTACCCGCATACTCGACCATTCCACCAGAAAGGTAAGCAGCAGGACCATTCACATATCCTTCAAGATATCCTTCACAGAGGTTTTCAGGGTCTTCAGCATCTCCGTCGATACCAAAGGAGCCATAGACACCGTTGTGCATGATTGCACCCCGGGCCTCCATGCTTCCATTACGCCACATGAGTTCATGGACACCAATGAGCCCAGACATAGGGACGATCGTTGCAAGGTGAGGGTTGCCAAAGGTGGCTGCTTGCCAAGGAGTAGAACCGTCATAGGATTTACCAATCAGTCCTACTTTACCGTTGGACCATGCTTGAGTACCGAGCCATGAAACCGCAGCATCTATGCCCCGCTGTTCATCTGTACCCATGAGGTCCATGCAGTGGTTTGATTCACCGGTTCCAAAAACCGAGACTTGAGCAACTCCATAGCCGTGTGGGACGTAATTCTCGATCAAAAACTTCCCAAGACGGTCTGCTGGAGTGAGTGCATCAACGTCACCATCGTTGTAGTATGGTCCAACTTCAGCAATCACTGGCACTTGACAGTCAGCAGAAAGGTTCCCTGCAGCCCAATCGCATCCTTCAATCACTGGTAGCCAAAGCCCGAGATGAACTTCGGCATCGCCGGTAATTCCTGAACCACCGTCGGCAGCAGTTATTGTAGGAACAGGGACAAAAATTGATTGTACTGCATCAATTCCGTACGACCCATTAACCGAGACTCGAGAGTAGATATCACTGTCGGTATATTGCATATCACTGCGTTCCCACGGCTCTGGGTATACATCGTATGAAACTCCCTCTCCGCTTTCTTCAGTGGTCTGTTCTCCGAAACAACCCGACAAACTTGTCGTCATCATCACAAACAAAATCAACCACGGTCGGAAGTTCATATTACCATGGGGTAAGGGATGTTTCTTGAACGCACCGGCTGTTTGGTTCGGAATACTTCTCACTCAGATTCGTCTTGTTGGGCTGCTTTTTGAGCTTCCATTTCTGTTCGAACTTCGTCCATATCAAGGTCTGCAAGTTTCGTAACTAAATCTCGTAGAGCCTCTTCAGGTAGAGCGCCGGGTTGGATGAATACTCCGATTCCTTCCTTGAAAGCGACGGTAGTAGGAATCGAACGTATGTTGAATGATTGGGCGAGCATTGGTTCGGCTTCGGTGTCAATTTTTCCAAAAACAACATCCGGGAAATCTTCCGAGACACGTTCAAATACCGGTCCATAAGCCACGCAAGGTCCGCACCATGAAGCCCAAAAATCGAGAAGTACGATGGAATTGTTGTCGATGATATCGGAAAACTTCGGTTCGGTAATCTCTACTGAGGCCATGCCACTGTTCCAAAATCGGCGGTACTTCAACATGTTTGTTCATGTTCTTTGAAGCGACGAGTTCATGTGCTCACTGCATAAGGCCACACCATGCGCCTCGACCAATTGACGACCCTTCTTGTGCTCGTACTTTTCCTTGCACCTTTTGTTCCAACGGAACCAGTGTCCTATGAAATCGCTGAGGTCTCAGAAGCAAGTGCACGTGATTCCGATGTCGTTGTTTCTGAATTATTCATAAGTCCAAACAATCTCGTCTCCAATGAAACGTCGGCCAATGTATATGGCGCAGTTGATTGGAATAACGATGGAGACTATGGTAAATATTCAGACCAATTTATCGAATTATGGAACACGGGATCATCTCCAGTCGACGTTTCAGATTGGAAATTGAGCGTAACATCAGGAAGCCCTCCCTGCCAACTTGCATGGAACACAACCATCGAAGCCGATGGCCGCATATCGATATTTAGCGCAGATTCGGACATCATTCTCGATTACTTTGACGGAGATACGGTGACGGTGACAGATACCTTCTCAACTGTTGCAGACGTAATGTCCTATCCAGCCCAAGATTCATATTACGGAAAATCATATGTTGAAAACTCTGCAGGAGAACTTGTCAAAGTCACGCCGACACCTGGTTTTGGACCAAATGACCCTGAATCAAGTGTGGCTCTTAACATTGTCAAGTGTTACAAAATCGCAGAAACAAGTTCTGACGCATTCCTGTTGAAGGGAAGAGTTGTTACTATGGAAAATGAAAACAGTGTTCTCAATCAAGGTAACGTTTTGGTCCGAGATGGTAAAATTGATGCGGTGTGGTCGTCAAGTTCTTCGATGCCAATCAGTGTAGACTTGACCAATGTCCCTGTGATTGAAACCAATGGAACCATCTATCCTGGATTGATTGATTTACACAACCACATGCATTACAACCACATCCCGCTGTGGGACTTCGATGTTCACCTAAGTGAAGGACAACGCTCCGATGAAGGTGGTTATACCAACCGATATCAGTGGGGTAACAACTATGACTACGGGCCAAGCATCACGTGGATGAAAAACAACGTTCAGCAAAACAGCCGCTGGGGTATGGCAAGTGAACAGATGAAGTATGCTGAAGTGCAAGCCGTTGCTGGTGGCGTAACAGCCGTTCAAGGCTCACCCGGTTCAAGCACACAATCATGGGACAGCATGTTGTCTCGTAACATCGAACTCTACAATTTCGGACAGGATGGAATCTCCACATGCGCCGTGTGTGGCGCTGCGGATGACGACTATACTGGTAGCCACCTCATCTCGCAAAACCAGTCCGGATCATTGAACGCCTGGTTTGTTCACCTCGCTGAAGGTGTAGACAGCAGCAGTCAATCAGAATTTGATGCGCTTTGGAACAAGGGTCTCATTATGGATGAAACCGTCGTAATTCACGGTACTGCACTGGACCGTTCCCAGTTCGACAAGATGGCAACAGTTGGTGCTGATTTGGTATGGTCTCCAATTTCTAATTTCCTCCTTTACGGAAACACGACTGATGTACGAGCGGCTGACGCCGCTGGATTAAGCATCTCCATTGCACCTGATTGGGGGCCGAGTGGTTCCAAAAATAATCTACATGAACTCAAAGTTGCAGACTTGTGGAACAAGGATGTCATGGAGTCATACTTCACGAATTATGAATTAGCTGCTATGGTGACAAGCAACCCTGCAAAGGCTGCAAACTGGGATTCGTTTGTTGGTCAAATTAAGACCGGCATGTATGCCGACCTTGTGGTAATGGATACCTTCCACGATGACCCATACAGAAACCTGATCGAAGCAATTGATGCAGACGTTCGATTGACCATTGTTCAAGGAAAAGCAGTGTTCGGAGATGTTGACATCATGACTGGAATCAACGGAGATGATTGGGAGCCAATCAATGGAGGCGGTGTTTCCAAAGCAGTCGATGTTACTTCAATGACCGAAACCGACGGAATGCAAACATGGGCAACGATCGAAGCAGGAATGACAATGGCAATGCGAAACGATGTTTCTGACATTCTTCAACACTGGTCAGCACCAACCGATGTTGCATGGCAAACAGAAGCAGACGTTGAAGCATATCTCGATACTGAATTCGACGGAAAGAATTCGGCTAATAATGGAATCTCGCAACTAAAGAATGTCATTGTCGACCCGATTTTCACTACTGGAGACGAACGATATTTCGATGTCATCAATCGCAGCAGTCATGGAAATACACATGTTGACCTATCGAAACTCTATTCATATTACGACATAGAAATGGAGGATGGTGAACGAACTGGAGCAAATGTTGATTTGGGTATCGATCCAGACAATGACGGAACATCCGGAAATTCAAATGACGATACAACTGTTCCGAACGATGGCGATGATAATTCTGATTCTACGGATAATACCGATACTGTCGATAATGTTGATGATACTGTCAATGATAACACTGGTGATTCGAACACAGTCAGCGATTGTCTCCCCGGAGATACTTCAGAAGCCTGTGCTGATATCGACCAAGGATTAAGTGACACGGACTCGAGTTCATCTGATTCTACTGAAAACAAAGCGAAGTTCTTGCTTGCAGGGCTGGTCATTGTCATTGCTGCAGGCTTGTTTTTCTCTCGAAGTGGAAATGGGGATGAACTTAATTTGAATCAAGAAGCATTTATCGAAAAGATGTGGGATGACAACGTAATTCAAGATGCGACCTCACTCAGTGACAATGAAGAAAACTTTGTCCCAGCATTGCCTCCGATGAAAATGGCACCATCAAAATCCACTGAAGAAGAGTGAGTCACTCAAGCGACCATGCAGGTCCATCTGGAGTGTCTTTGACGACAACTCCCATTGCTTTGAGTTGGTCACGAATCTCATCCGCTTTGCCCCAATCCTTAGCAGAACGAGCTTCACCTCGAGCAACCAAGAGTAATTCTACTTCATCTGCGACTTCTGCACGGCGTGGGTCTTCTTCAGGTTCGGCGAGTGCCATCTCTCGTGATGGCAGAACGCCCAGAACTCGGCCCGCAGTTTCCTCAAGCCAATCGACGGCATAGTGAGCAAATGCATGCAGGTCAACCTGGTCTAAATCACTGTCAAGCATCTTCGTGATTTCTCGAACTGCCCCCAACACTTTGGCAACTGCTTCACGGCTGTTAAAATCATCATCCATCGCTTGTGCGAACCCTTCAGCCATTTTCTCAAGCATACCCAATGAGCGAGAAAGCGGTTGCTGACTTGTAATCTCTGCTTGCGGCAACTCAACACGGGGTGATTCAATATCGAAGAGATTCAAAGACCGAACATAGGTTTCTAAAATTCGATTGTAATTACGTTCTGCATCTTTGAGAATTGTTTCATTCATATCGATTGGCGAGCGGTAATGAGCGTTAATTAACGAAAAGCGCAATACCATTGCATCAACTTTTTCCAGAATGTCTCGAATCGTCCAAAAATTACCGAGCGATTTACTCATCTTCTCGCCGTCGATATTAACAAAACCGTTGTGAAGCCAATGGTGAACGACTGGGCTGCATCCAGTGTGGCATTCACCTTGGAATATTTCAGCCTCGTGATGAGGGAAGCGAAGGTCGTGTCCGCCACCGTGAATATCAAATTGTGCACCGAAGTGGTCCATTGACATTGCAGTACATTCAATGTGCCAACCGGGCCGACCAGGACCCCATGGAGACTCCCAAGTCGGCTCGTCCGGCTTTGCTGCTTTCCATAGAGCGAAATCCTTGTGATCTTTCTTGGCTGAACCTGTTGCAGCAACACGCCCACCTGCACCAGAACGAACTGCTTCGATATTTTGGCCAGTAAGCAGACCATACTTTTCTGGAGCTGAATCAATATGAAAATAAACGCCTTCATCTGTTTGGTATGCATGACCTTTGTCAATCAAATCCTGCGTAATTCGAATCATATCGTCGACATATTCAGTACAGCGCGGGTAGTCATCGGCTCGTAGAATATTGAGTGCATCCATATCTTCGTAATATGTGGCGATGTTCTCATCAACCAACTCCTTCCAGTCTCTGTTTGTCTCATTTGCTCTTTGAATGATTTTATCATCGATATCAGTGAAGTTTTGAACATAATGAACATCAAATCCAGATGCTTCTAGCCAGCGATGAATCAAATCAAAAGCAAGGTAACATCGTGCATGACCCAAATGGCAGCGGTCGTAAACAGTCACACCACAAACATACATCGAGACTTTACCGGGCTCCATCGTCGTGAAATCGACTTTGGTCCGCCTACGTGTATCGTGCAGTCGTATTGGCATGGGATTCAACCGGTGGTATGAGCAGCCTCACTTGAAGGTTAAGACTCATTACCCTATGGGCAGGTCATGGTTGAAGTGGTTTCGGGCGTTTCAAAGACCATTTTTGTTACAGGCGTCAATGGCCATATTGGAAATCAGATAGTTCGAGACCTGCTTGAAAACGGTTACAAAGTTGTGGGTTCAGTCCGAAATCTCAACGACCCCCTAAAGGTTGATCATGTTCGTCAACATGCAATCGATTTGGACTGTGAACAGAACCTACAACTGGTCGAAGGAGATGTATTGGATGCAGATGGGTGGTCCGATAAAATCCGAGGTTGTGATGCGCTCTTCCATACCGCAACTGTCTATTCGAATTCCAAAGACCCAACGATTATTCTTGATACTGCAAACAAAGGTACAACTCATCTGCTCACTGCTGCAAAAGATGCGAACATTCCGAGAGTCATTTACACCTCCAGTGTTGCTGCAGTTGGCTCCTTGCCGAAGGGTCGTGAAAAAACGGAAGAGGATTGGCAAATACTCCGCTCATCACCATACACAGTCGCAAAAACTGAATCGGAAAAACTTGCTTGGGAATTAGCTGAAAGACATGGACTCGACCTACGAGTCATCAACCCAGGTGCTGTATTAGGCGGCGGTTTTGTCAAACCGACTCCAAGTGTTGATTATTTCCCCGATGCGATAAGTGGAAAATTCCCCGTTGCTCCAAAAATTCCAATCCCCATTGTCCACGTTCGAGATGTAGCACGAGCGCATCGTCGAGCGTTCGAAGTAGATGAAGCGGAGGGACGCTTCATTGTAGCCCCACACAAAAATAAGACCATTGCTGATGTTTGCCGTACAATTCGTGAACTATACCCTAAATCAAAGTCTCCACGGTACGCAATTCCACGTTCACTGATGTTCATCGTCGTTTTTCAAGATTGGATGATGGGGGTGTTTGGTGCTGAACGTCGTATGACCCGAAAGGCAGTAAAAGGTTACTTCAAAGGTGATTCAAACCTTTCTTCTGAAAAAGCAACAAGAGTATTAGGGATTGAATGGGAATCATTTGATGCATGCGTCAAGGACACTGTGGAGGCTTTTGGTGATGAAGTTTGAACGCGAGAATGGAATTAAAGTAGCCGGTGTTGAACTCAACGACCGTTCGTTGATACGAATGGGTTGGCTCTTACCTCTGCTTACTGTATTCTCTTCGATGACTGTTCACGCTTTCAGCGGTAATGCTCGCGACATACCGTTTTTCATTTCCGAGGCTGATTATCCCGGGCTTGAACGATGGATTTTCACGACCGGACTTACCTTGAGTGGGATAATTTTGTGCATCATTGCGAACCGGTTCAAGACCTTGTTCACTGTCTTTGGGAAGCCAAAGATGCTGCGTTTTTCTTTCCTTGCTGGACTCACAACCGGAACTTCGCTGGTTGTTCTGGCCTTTGCGAATATGTATGATGTACTTGCTTTACACTGTGTTTTTGCGATTCTTGTCTTTGGAGGAGGACTGGCATGGGGTGGTTCTACGCACCTTCTGCTTGATTCGAAGGGCCGAGAACAAAAAACACTTCGAAGAGTCGCCTTCAGCATTGCCTTACTTGGATTTGTCATCATGAATACTGCCATCACCGGTTACATCGTGATGAACAGAACGAAATTATCTGAAAGTGCTTCATTGAGCATCAGACTGAACGATATCCAAGCAGCCATTGATTTCGCAGCTCCTGCAGAATACCTGCTGTTTCTTGGCCTGGTGCTGACTCTCGCTTCATTCGAGAGTGATGTAAAATCAATTCAATCGACTGATTCAAACGAATGAAGAGGAAGAACCAAGGCTTCAGTCATGTCAATAATCTTAGAATCTAAATCAAATTGAAGACTTTCTTCTTGAGTCATTTCACCGAACAAAAGAGCGTTCTCAATGACTGCAGAAACTGCCTCAGGGTGGTATTGAACCGAAAATATCGGACGTTCAGGATGTTGGCAAGCAGCGATCGAACAATGTCCAGCAGAAGCAGTCGTAACCATCTCTCCTGAATCGACAACGTGGTCTTGGTGTGTAAAAAGAGCGTTGACTTTTCTGCCATCACTGTACGTCACTTCGCTCACGAGGGCACTCGTTTTTTCAGCACGTTTGACTTGACCACCCAACGATGCCGCAATGATTTGGTGACCAAAGCAGATTCCCAAAAGAGGAGTCGTTGTTGTTTGAATTAGATGAGCGACATCATCCATCCATGGTTCCCATTCAGAGACATTTCTTTGCGAACCAGTAATGATAATGAGATCGGAATCTACTGGTTTCTCAACCACCACCCCGAATTCATAATCGACTCGCTGTGCCACATGGGGCGACCAAAGCGATACTTCAGGTGAATCGAAATGGGATATTATTTCCCTCACCCCTTCTCGACCAAAGGCCTGACGCTCGGCAAGAAGATCAACGATGAGAATGTGCATTATGATTGGCCTCCAAGTGCGAGAATTTTTTGATCGAGAGAGGAAAGTGCAACCGTCGAAGGTTCGCGCCCCTGTTCACAGGAACCAAGCCAAACTTGGACAAAAATGTCTCTATGGGAAAGCACGTGTTTGACTTCACCAATAAAAGTCAGTGATTCTGTATTGATTTCCGAGTCCATGCGTGGACCCCAGAGTCCGGCAAGAATACCATCATCTCCTCTTTTGACAAGAAGGGGGAGGCCCTGTGAATCATATCGAAGTTCACACATGAGGTCGAGTCGTTTCTTTGAGACTTTTTTCGGCTGAGGATACTTCAGCGCCTCGCTTTGTCCGACACACGTTGAAGCGACTGGACAATCATTGCAGTTCGGACGACGAGGAGTGCATACAGTTGCTCCTAATTCCATCAATGCTTGATTCCAATTCCCTGCATCGGCTGTGAAAAGATTTGCTTTAGCCCATTGTTCTACCTCTTTAAGAGAAGGATTGAGCGATTGAGTTTGTCGCGCCATTACTCTCCGAATGTTTCCATCGACGCACGCCACAGGTTCGCCATGGGCAATACTGGCAACTGCTGCTGCTGTGTAGGGGCCAATACCAGGTAAGTTGAGAAGTTCGGAAGAGGTATTGGGAAGAATACCGTCATGCCCGCCTTCATTCATCGGTAAGCATACCCGGCATGACAAGGCGTGCAATCTTCGAGCTCTGCTGTAATATCCAGCCCCTTGCCAGAGATGAAGCACTTCATCGACTTCTGAATCAGCCATCGATTGTGGAGTTGGAAAACGGTCCACCAATTTGAGCCAATATTGGATTCCGCGACTTACTTGTGTCTGCTGGAGTAAAATCTCAGAAAGAAGTATTTTCCAACTGTTGTTGGTGTGCCGCCAAGGTAAGTCCCGTTTCTGTTGGGAATACCAAGCGAGAAGTGCGCTTTGAGAGAGTTGTTTTGGCACTGTACCACCTCGTCGGTTGGTCAGGCTTCCACTGTTTCAACTTCAGCCTTTTTCGCTTCAATTGCCGCATCGTTGGCTTTGATTTGTTCCCAAACGATTTCAGCAATGTCTTTGACTTCCATGTCCGAGCCAATCGCAGACAAACCATCGGTGACCATTGTTGAACAGAAGGGGCAGCCAACTGCAACTGTATCTGCACCTGTTTGAGCGAGTTCTTTTGAACGAATGATGTTCACTCGGTCATGGTCGTCATCAACATGCTCTTCCATCCACATTTGAGCACCACCAGCACCACAACAAAATGATTCGTTTCCATGACGTTCAGTTTCAATATCTACGCCACCAATTGCATTTCGAGGTGCTTCAAGTTCGCCACCAATACGACCAAGATAACACGGATCGTGATAGGTAACTGAGCCATCGTGTTTTGGTTCAGGCAACATGCCCTCAACCTGTAAGTGATTGATGAGTTGTGAATGGTGCATTACCTCAATGTCAGCCCCACCGTAATCTTTGTACTCTTTTCCGAGGGTATGGAAACAGTGAGGGCACGATGCAACAATCTTTTTGACACCGATTTCTTCAAATGTTGCCAGATTGGTTTCGGCGAGCATTTGGAAGAGATATTCGTTTCCAGCCCTTCGAGCAGCATCGCCGCTACAGCCTTCTTGCATACCGAGGATTCCGACGTCCAACCCAGCCTCTTTCATGATGCTGATGGTATCGCGAGCCACTTTCTTGTTGCGCTCATCGAATGAAGCTGCACAACCAGCGAAGTAAATGTATTCAGCAGGTTCTGCAACTTTGACATCCAAGTCAGCAGCCCAATCTCCGCGTTCATGAGAAGGTAAGCCATAGGGGTTTGAGTCGGATTCAAGGTTTTCAATAGTTGCCATAAGAGGCAAAACTGTATCTTCTACAGACTCATCAAACTCCATTCGTTCCATCATCAAGTGACGACGTGCATCCGTTAACTTTGGAACATGGTCAATGTAAATTGGACAGGCTTCAACACAAGCGTGGCATGTTGTGCATGCCCAAATTGCCTCTTCACCAAAACGAGCAATGATGTCTTGCTCTGGAGTTTCCCCAGCGAGAAGAGTCGTTGCATTATCGTTCGCATAATGGCGAACATCGTGAATAATTTGCATCGGGTTCAGTGATTTACCTGATGCATAAGCAGGACATACATCTTGACAGCGAGCACATGAGGTACAGGCCCAACCATCAATCAGGTTTCGCCAAGTCAAATCGGTGTAGTTAACGGTTCCAAAAGATTCGATATCAAGGTCGTCAAGAGGAACGGCCATTCCATCTTCGCCACGCGCAAGTGGCTCCATAGCCCCCATAGGGCGCATGTCATGGAAGAAGACATTCGGGAAAGCCATTACCAAGTGCATGTGTTTCGAGAGAGGTATAAGGAATAAAAATGTGGAAATTGCAAGCATGTGCATCCAGTAAGCCCCTACTACCAAGGTCGTACTCGGGACGATTGTGGATGCAACCCAAGCACCTATTGGCTCCCAGGTTGGAGAAACTGAAGACTCTCCAGCTTCAACAAAGAAAGATGTTACTGTGATGGTCATAATGAGAAGAAGAATGAAATTGCCTTCAAGTTGCGACTTTCCTTTTAATTTGTCAGGTGTGAAAATGACTCTACGAATCAATGCCGCCATACAACCAACAAGCGCAAGAGTGTATCCTGTTTCCACCATAAGGTTCCAAGGGCCTTTGACAATAGCAGGCAGAAGGTTGTGCGAGAACCAGTTTGCAGTGGCGAGATCAAACATATCTGTTGAGAGCATCAGGAAGCCCCAGAACATGAGGACGTGAATACCTCCAGCGACTCGGTCTTTCAAGACTTTTTTCTGCCCAAGCCAGCCGGTAATCACTTCTTTGATTCGGGCGCCCCAATTATCGAAACGATTGTCGGAAGATCCCTTGAGGACAAGGCGAGAGGCTTTGACAACCTGATACATGAAAAACGAACCAGAAATTCCTCCTAGAAGGATTAAAAGTAACCATCCAGAAAAAGGGCCATATGTCATTGTCAATGGATGTTCCATAACTCATGAGCCCCTCGGAAAGATTCCCGTATTTCATTGCAGTCGAGTTCAAACCTTCAATGCACCGACAATTCTCACTCGTTGACAGTGACTAGGAACAAGGGATATGAAGCGCGGGGTTCTCGTTAAGTCGAGGGGGATAGAATGGAGGGAGTCACAGCCAGCGCCCCCGGGAAGTGTATTCTCTTTGGCGAACACGCTGTAGTCTACGGGCAACCTGCAGTTGCTGTTGCCATTGAACAGCGTATCTCCGTGCGTATTGAAGTCTTAGGTTCAGACAGCGAATCTTGGAGGATAGATGGAATGCAGTTTAACTCAAACCGCCACCCACACGTTCAAGCCCTGCGAAATCGCATGTGGCAGCCGAAGCAAGGTGCTCCGAACCTTTCCATTCAAATCACGGGCGATATTCCTCCGGCTTCTGGCCTTGGCTCTTCAGCAGCGCTTTCGGTTGCTGCAAGTGCAGCATTACGAACTGCCCGAGGACGATGGTTCAACACCCAAGAAGGTCAACAACCAACCGATTGGGCGGAGGGATATTCAAGCCAACTTGAACCGAATGGCATCTACTCCTTAGAAGACAAAGAATTCGATTTGTTTCGAAAGGGGCCATCTGGGAAAGCAGTTCGATATGTGAACGGCAAAGAAGTATTGGATTTGGATGAAAGCGCTCTACTCGGTCATGCTGTTGAGGCAGCTGCGCAAGGTGGAAGAGCATCACCGATGGATGCGTCAACATGCGCACATGGAGGAATTGTCTTACTTTCAGATAAGGTAGAACCTGATGAAGAGTACCTCTATTCCCGCCATCTCAAAATGCCTGATGGGGATCGTGTTTGGCATTTACATTGTATTGAGTTACCTCCTGCGCATCAAGAAGTCTTCTTGGTAATTGGAAACACAGGGATTCATGCACCAACCGCTCACCAAGTCGCAAAAGTGGCCTTGGCTCTCGAAGAAAACCCTGAAAGGAAAAAGGAAATTGAAACAATTGGACTCATTGCTCGAAGAGGTATTCAATCTCTGAAAAAAGGTGATTACGAGGCGGTTGGGAGAGCGATGTCTGAAAACCAAATTATGCTTCAAGGTCTTGGAGTTTCGTGCCCGGAATTAGAGACACTTATCCGTGCTGCAGCACCCACATCATACGGAGCGAAACTTACAGGTGCAGGTGGAGGAGGGTGCATGGTGGCCTTAACGAGCAATCCCAAACAAACCAGCGAAGCCATTGAATTGGCGGGTGGAAGAACGCTCATTTCCAGATTTGGTAATGTCGGCTTGACCGTCGATGATGCGGGAAATTTGCCATTATGGGCTACAGAACAGAATACTGCCTCGCAGTAGTCCTTTTTTAGAGGAGGGAGGTGCTGTGGGGCCTGCCTTCTTTTTATATAGTCGTTATATATGGCCCCACTATGACAACTGATGAAGAACGCCTAACTGTAGTAAACGTCGTTGCGAGCACCCGAGTCGCAGAAGAACTAGATTTGCCGGATATCGCAATCCAGCTTAACTGTGAATACGAACCAGAACAATTCCCTGGAGTTGTATACCGAGTCACAGACCCTAAACTTGCAATTCTTATGTTCCGTTCCGGCCGTGCAGTATGCACAGGTGGCAAAGACGAAGCAAATATTGAGACTGGAATCGAGCGCATGATCGCTGACCTACGGGCTGCTGGAATCGAAACCTGGGACCTCGACCAAGTCGAAATCGAAGTTCAAAACATGGTCGCAACTTACGCACTCCACTATCCTGAGGACTATGACGGAAATGATAAGTTTACAAACGAGCCACTTGCTGGAGTCCCTCGTAAACTCAACTTGAATAACCTCACCTTCCACCTACCTTTTGACAAAGTCGAATACGAACCAGAGCAATTCCCTGGATTGATTTACCGACTTGACTATCCAAAGGTTGTTTGCCTTATTTTCGGTAGCGGAAAGATGGTAATCACCGGTGCACGACACAAGGATGAGATTCTAGAAGCCGTTGAAATCATCAAAGATGAACTGGCTGACCTTCTCTGATTTTACCTCGAAAGCAAGAGAACGTTGATGTTCTATTGCGAATGTGGCTGACCATGGGCAAAGGACCGGGGCGGCTTGCATCTCCTTTGGTGCTGGTATTTCTGCTGTTTGTTGCTTCAATGCATCCGATGCTCTCGACATCAGAACTTGAAGAAGAGTTCGAGGTTCAATTCACATCATACAACCCAGGTGTTCAAGACGTCCCTACATGGAAAGTCGGTGACAAGTGGATTTATTCAGGCACATTTGACCCGACAAAACTCGTTACTGATTCTGGAGTGCAGGCTACGGTTGGCGAAATCTATGGAGATACAACTGCAGAAGTTACTGCCATCACAGAGAGAACTGTTGACAACATGACGGTACTTGCCTACACGCTTCGCACCTCTGCTAATTTTGACAAATCTGGTGTGGCCCTTGATGGCTACAGTGGGAATGTGTACATCACTTTTGAACAAACCGAATACCTACGTGTTAGCGATTTATCATCAATGAGAAGTGATTTGGAATTGTATATTCGTTTCGTACCTTACGGCTTGTCAAGTTTGGCACAAGTGCTGGGCGATATCACAATCACCAATACCTACAGCCCCGTAAACGAGGTTTATGATTTCCCATTGCGAGTGGATGAACAGTGGACGACAACGACGACTGCATCCTCCGCCTGGTCTGGATCAAGTGACTACATCACTCCATTCCCAGTTCCGTCTTCGGATACAAACAGTACAACTTGGGAGGTGACTGATATTGGAAAGCCTAGAAATTCATACGGTGAAACAATCGGTTATGGCGGTTGTAATGCATCATATGAACTGACTTCGATTAACAGCGATGGTGACCAAAGTGGCTATCGCTGGTATTGTCCCGAGGCGCGGAATTATGCTTGGCTTCACACTGAAGACGATATTGGACTGGTAATTGACTTCAGACTGAAAAGATACATGCCATTGGACTCGACAGGTGTCGAACAATACAGTAATCCAGGAACCCGAGACGAATGCATTACCGTTGATTTGGAGTATGAGATTACTGCCCTCAACACTCCGATGGGTGTTTGGGCAAATGCATCTTCAAGCTGTTTCACAAATATCGATGGAATACCCTTAGAGATTCATAATGAAGCGATGAACAGTATTGTTTCGGTGAATACAGCCAGTAACGGAAGTGCCTATGCTGTTATGAATATGGGTGATGCAAAAGATTCCTCAGCATCTGCTCTTGACTGGGCGAGTCATGGAATTGTTGCTCGTGTACAACCCACTGCAATTGCTTCATATGGGAATGCAGTTGGTTCCTCGACGCTAACATTGGATGAATTTTTAGTTGGGCTGGATTTGATTTCCAGTGAAAACTTTGCTAAAGTTCTGAGAAACAGAAGTGGCGTGGTTACCGAGCTCAATTCGTTATCCGGATGGAATATACTCCCCGGTGATGGATTATTGGTTGAAGTAGCAGTTCAAAACAGAGGCATTACTGCAAGTACGCCAACGACAATGACCATTACACACCCGGATGGTCAGACATCGAGTCATCCACTCCCATCCCTTGCCACATATGAAGCGCACAAAGTGAATTTCACTTGGACAGTTCCAAGTGACCAAGCCATTGGCATGGTTCCTGTCTCGTGGCAAGCAGACCCAGATGGAATAAATTCCGCTGATTCTGATTCAAGCAACAACTACGCTGAACTCTCGATGTTTGTTGGAAGACTTCCAACTCCTCTCTTGACTGACACATCGGCTCTTACTCTTGAAAGAATACAACTTGAAGCGAACCAAAGTTTTGATGAAGACGGAGGAGAGGTATCCTGCGTGTTCAAAATACCTTATGATGACGGTTCACGAACGTGGGCTTGGGAAACAATTCCTTCGGCTTCATGTTTCGTAAATTGGACGTGGACTGACGATGGAGATTATCCCGTTGAAGTCACCGTTATCGATGAAGAGCGTGATGAGCAAACAGCCATTATGATGGCAAATATAGGAAATCGAAAGCCGAAAATTGAGATCATGAGCGCTCGAAGTGAAGCAAAAGTAGAACATCCAATCACGCTCTATGCCTTTGCGAACGATTCGGATTCTGAAGATGTATGGCCGGGAGTGGTTGACGTTCACTGGCCAAATGCACTGTGCAAAGAAGGCTACTACACTCGTGTGTGCACGACAACTGCACCGACCGAAGGCTGGCACACATTTACCGCTGTTGCAACGGATGATGATTTTGAGACAACTGCCGCTTCATATGACATCCGCTTCACCAATATTGCACCATACAGCACCTCGATTACTCTCCAGAAAAACGGCCAATTGCTTGAGAGTGATGAACAGCAAATCTGGCATTTAGATGAAGATGAACAAATCATTGTCAAAGGACAAGCACTGGACTCTATCGATGACTTAGAAAGCCTAACTCACACGTGGTGGCCCGACGGCCAACAACCTTCACTCATGTATTCCTTTACTGGACGAACCTCCACCTTCCCAATGCAATGGGATACTTCTGGACTTCACACAATTCGTTTAGAGGTCAGTGACACCGATGGTGAATCAAGCCACATTGAAGAGCGCTGGATTAACATCCGCAATGTCCCTCCTGTCATTGAACCATTGGTCTCTCTTCTGCCGATTGCTGAAGGTCAAAGCATCACGATTGAGGGGAATTCAACAGATACCGCAAGTGATATCGAATCTTTGGTCAAATGTTGGGACATCGACCCAGGAATAGACAGTGATGATATCGGAGGTGCTGATGATGATTGTGATGTACGCGGCGATATTCTTGAGTACGCTTGGAATCGCAGTGGTTCGCATACAATCATCTATCACGTCACCGATGATGACGGAGCTCAAACGAGCGAAGTCTTGATTGTAGAAGTACTCAATATGCCTCCAATTGTCCGATTGAAACAAGTCAATTGTGTCGCTTATCGCGACTGTTTCCTCAATGCAGAACAAACCATTGATTCACTCAATGACTTAGAAGGTTTGACAATTGTTTGGGACCTAGATGTAACCGTGGATAGTAACGGTGACGGAATAAAGGACAACGACGCAGATTTAGTTGGCTCAACGGTCACGCACATGTTCCGAAATTCAGGAACTGTGCGTGTTAAAGCAATGGCATGGGATGAAAATCCAGAGCGACCTGGTCAATCGACAATGAGCATTGATGTTGCCCCGCCTGAACGAACCTCGATCGAACAGGTTGGTGCTGCATTGATTGGTGATGAAGCAAATCCATTTGCACAAATGGGACTTCTTGTAGGGACCTTGGCCATCTTAGCAATGTTGACTCGTCGAAAGAAAACGAATACTGAAACTGATCCATGGCAGCAGACTGGGCTCGAAGGTGAAGACTTGCCAGGCCATGAATTGGAATCGCAATCATTGGTTGATGGGGCTCAATCGAGACGCCCGAAATCTCCACCTGCAGACCTGATGTTTGTTACTTCTTTTGAGACTGAAAATTCAATAACAGAATCTCCTGATACGGACAATGAAGCCATTACTGAACCAGTTTCAACAGCCCCTGAGCCCGTTGCAGAATCTCAAGGACCACCAATTCCAGCGGATGGCTTACCTCAAGGGTGGACAGAAGAACAATGGTCACACTATGGCCACCAATATCTCGAAGCCCAGTCATCCCATCCTTAATCGTCCCTACGGGACGGAGAGTCAAGCCTCTCAAGTAGGAGAACGCTTTCGGAGTTGTATGAATCGCTTTGGCCCTGTAGTCTTTGGATTGATATTTTTAATGCTAGCAGCTCCTTTGACGGGGATGGTTTCGCATCATGCAATCGCACTTTCAGAATATGAGATCAAGTCTGCGGAAGGCTGGAATAAAGATATTGATGTTCCAACTTGGAGAATCGGAGATGAATGGGTCTATGAAACCAAATTCGATGTAGCGCAACTGATTGCTCAAGCAAATGTATCAGCCACGCTGAACACGCTCACAGGTGATACAACCTACACTGTAGAAGACATTCTCTTCATCGACATTGATGGAACGCAGACTCTTGCGTACGTGCTCAAACTCGATGGAGATTTCACCTCGGGAAACAGTGGAGCGACATTAGAGGGCGTATCTGGAAGACTTGACATTGGCTATCAAGGCGAAGACTTAGTTCGTGTTCGAGACCTTGCAGTTATGAATTCCGAATTTACCCTCGATGTTACCTTCCGACCTTTCAACATCGGCTTCCTCGAACAAGACATTGCCGAAATCACTTTTGACACAACGTATTCACCCCCGAAAGAAAAACTCGACTTCCCCCTACATACTGGCGATCAATGGTATATGCCGTTCTTTGCATCCACAGGAGTGAGTGGAAGTTCGGATTATTTCGACCCTTCAACATTCGACACCGCAGGGCCTGAGAACAGTAGTTGGCAGATTACAGCAGAAGGAATTCCTACCGATGGTACTGATTCAATTATCTACACTGGCTGTGATGACTCTTTCAAAGTAAACGAGTGGAACGAAACCGGAGTATCTGCAGGTTACAACTGGTATTGCCCTGCCGTCCGATATAATTCTTGGATGAGAATATCAAATGCTGCAGGCTTCACCATTGACTGGCTGCTGAAATCCTATTCACCTGCTGATTCATACGGTGTTCAATCTGATTCAACACCCGGAACTCGGAACATCGCGGTTGATGTTGATTTGCAATTTTTGGCGACGTTACCCAATTCCGAGCAAATTGTTACTGCGACCTATCAGACCTCACCGGGAGCTGTTCCTCAAGGCAATACGAATATGCAGGTTCGCTATGAATCGACCAACCTTTTGGCAAATCCAACTACCGATGGTTCAGGCATTGTCGATTACACACTGAATATTTCGACTGGAATGGATTCTACGCCATCAAGCGATGATTATTCGAGCAATGGAATCATTGTATGGGATCCTATCACCGAAATTATTGGGGCAGCAACCGTCGTGATTGATTTGAATGTCGTTGCTATTGATTTAATTGCACAATCCGATTCGATAATCGTGACCCGTACACGAGGAACAGATACCACTACGCTGAATCAAGCGATTGGATATGGAGCACTCCCAGGAGACTTGTTGTCCTTCTCCATTCCTGCTCAGAACCGTGGTGTTCTCACATCACCGGCCACTGAAATTGAAGTTGTCACACCGGACGGCACCAGTATCCGAGAATCAGTGCCGGCAATTCCCTCATACAGTGAACAACGTATCACTGTGAACTGGACCGTCTCCGCTGACGCTGCTATCGGTAACCAAGCGCTTTCGTTTACCGTTGACCCGGATGAACTGGTGACTGAGGATGCAAACCGTTCGAATAATGATGCAAGTATCGACATTTTCATCGGTCGGGCACCGACTGGTTTCTTTACTTATGAAGAAGGAAAATACACCTATGAAAACATTATTCTCAATGCTTCAACGAGTTTTGATGAAGATGGTGGAGACGTCGATTGTCGATTCGAACTCGAATCAAAACCTGGACTTATTGAAGTCATTGAAGCCCCTGATTGTATCACACAATGGAATTGGAGTGATGATGGCGACTGGAATGTCAAAGTCATTGTCTTTGATGAAGAACTTGATGAAGACATTGTTGAACTCAATGTTACCGTACTCAACCGAGCACCTTACCTTAACCTGAGCATGGTTGAAAGTATTGATGTGGAATCAGAAATCACCATCGATGCAACAGATACTGGCGACATCGACAGTATCTCTCCACCAGGTCAACAAGTCAGCATCACATGGCCAGGGTTGAATTGTCAAGAAGGATTGACACAACCAACATGCACCTTCATTCCAATGGGTGAAGGACCTGTTCAAATTACCGCAGTTGCTACCGATGATGATGGTGATACAACAACGGTAACTTCAACACTTGATGTCCTCAATGTTGCACCGACTTTGCAGTATCCTGAACTTTGGTATGGTGGCACAAACTTGACTGCTGATACCATGGGCATGTGGACTTTAGATGAAGATCAAGTGGCCTTGTTACGAATTGTTGGCGACGATACACTGTCTGACCGAGATGACATCAACATCGAATGGGTGCCATCGGACCAAGATCCAAATTGGACGGAAACCACCAAAGGACCTTCATCCACTGCTACCGTTTCATGGCCGACTTCCGGATTGCACACGATTCAGGTCTCTGCGTATGACGATGATGGGGCTCGTTCAGAAGTCCGGACTGCTCTCGTGAATATCGTCAATGTTGCCCCAAGCATCACAGGACTTGGTTCAATCATTCCGATTTTTGAAGACGATAACCTCACACTCACCGTTGATGTGTCTGACACTGCCTCAGATATTGATTCGTTAGAAGTATGTTGGGACATGGATGCACTTATCGATACCGACAGTGACATGAATCCAACAAACGATTGCGAAATGCAGGGATTGGAAATGACGACACTCTGGTCGACTCGAGGAATTCGTCAAATCACTGCAACTGTCACCGATGATGATGGTGCACAAGCCATGGCTTCGGTAAACATCAGTGTTCAAAACCTTGCTCCGTCCGCTTCAATCACGAACTCAAGTAACGTGTTTGAACTCATGGAAGGCGACAATATCACCCTTTCAGGATTGAACTCTCGAGAAACTGCTGGAGACAAACTCATCTTGCAGTATGATTGGGACAGTGACCTCATTGACAGTAATCTTGACGGAGATTTCACTGGAGAAGTCGATTTCAGTGGAGCTGAATACACGCTCACAAATCTAGAACCAGGACAGTGGGAGTTCACGCTCACAGTCACTGATGACGATGGAGAAACCTCTACTGACACCATTACACTGACCGTTACCGCAAAACCCGCGGAAGGATTTGTGGAAAGTGTAAGTGCCGCACTTGGCTCGGTTCCAACCGCAATCATTGGCGGTCTTGGCATTATCGTGATTATTCTCGCTGGATTCTTACTGCTCACCAGAGGAAGAGGAAGAAGTGAAGATGAAAAATATTCAGCATTTAGTAATGTTCCATCCATTGAACCCCCAATGAACTCACAACCACAGTATGCAATGGATGCACCTGCTACCCAAACTCAAAACGAAATGTATGTTCAACCTGCAGTCGCTGCTGACCCGTATGCACAACCTGCAGTCGCTGCTGACCCGTATGCACAACCTGCAGTTGCTGCTGACCCGTATGCACAATCCTATGATGCATACCAAGCACCTGTAGAACAGACCTCTTCCGCATCAGATGCTCTCGCTGCGTTGAGTGCTTTCTCTGCGCCAGTGGCCCAACAACCGACCCCGACAGTTCAACCTGTAGCAGTCCAAGTGCCACAAGTTGGCCCAGCACTTCCTGCATCAGGGCTTCCTCAGGGATGGACAATGGAACAATGGCAACACTATGGAGAACAGTATCTTGCTGCGCAAATGGGACAACAAGCTCCAACTCAGCCGACAACTACCAATACCCCAAGCACCTCAGCAAGTACAGATATGTCAGGATTCCTTGATGACCTCGATTTGTGAACGGTGAAAGAATGGCAAGTTTATGGCAATTTTTTGGATTACCAGACCCCGATGGGCAAAGTGATGCTAAGAAGCGCTCGAAGAAGGTCGAACGCATGCCGACCCTCGGAAATGAGCCGAATGCACCCCTACAGCAAACACTTGAATCTCCAAAGGCGATTCAGCAACAAGAACTCGTAAGAGAGAAGCCAGTCCAAATAGCAGTAAAGAAAGAGGCGCCGAAAATTCGAACCTCAGTACCGCTGAACTGGAAGGGGCCCCTCACTGCTGAGGGAGAAGCATTCCATGACCTAGGATCTCATACACGAGTCAAAAACTCATTTCCAAGAAGAGCGCTTCGTTACATATCTCCGGACGTGAAAAACCGTATACCGACTCGCGAAATGGCAAAAAGAATCCTACAAGGAGATTCAGTAATTGTAGACTTACGACCAATGGTTCACATGGATACGCACCAAAACGTGTGTCGCCGAGAACTCCAACAAATGAGTAATGAATCAGGAGTTGGTATTTTTGCACTGGATGCTGAAGACAAATTGTTACTTCTACCAGGAAAAGATGTAGTGGTGGATGTTGGCCGTCATGAACTGGGCCTTCTCTCGATCATGTCAGAGTGATAGAGAATGGAGCAGTTTCATTGCTTCACCAGCAATCCCGAGAACGGTAGATTCTGAACCTTCAATGAGGCGAGCATATGCGCCCATTGGACCTGCTAAATCGTATCCTCCTGCTTTCCCTTTCCATGACCCACTTCGTACAAGTTCCACTAACTGTTCATCAGACAGGGTGTCTATTTCCACAATGGCATGCTCCACAAAAAAAGTCCATTCACCATGCAATTGGATTCCCGTAGCGGTCCAAACTTGGTGCCTCCTACCTGACAGCCGGTGCAACATCATGGCTGCTTCAATCGTATCATTCGGTTTACCCAAAGCCAAATCCATGTCATCAGGATCTGCAAGCATTGTGTCACTCACGATAACCAAATCAAATCCATGCTCTTCGAGAACCGCTTGCGACTTTTTCTTACAAATTGACAGAACTTGAATGTCAACAGTACCACCCGAAGGTGTCTCGTCGACATCAGGAAACCCTTGACACTTCAACGAGCCAAAGAGTGATTCCAGCATGACTGCTCGACGTGGAGATTGAGATGCTAACCAAACGTTCATCCTTCGCCCTCATGTTACGCAACAGAATGAATGTCTTGTCTTTTTTGCTTCCGAGAGGTGAATATTCCAAAAAAAAGAAGGGTGAGGTTGAAGAATCAAATGGTATACCCACATATGGTGCCGGCATGGGTGAAGTAACTAGAATACCAACGCATATTGAAGGATTAGATGAAAATATGCAGGGAGGTATTCCAGAAGGTCACATTTGTATTGTTGCCGGTGCATCTGGAGCAATGAAGTCCAGCCTCACCTTTTCGATGCTTTACAACGCCGTTCTTTACGGGGAAACCAGTGGAATCTATGTAACTCTTGAACAAGGTAAAGATTCTCTTCGCTCACACATGTCAAACATGGGAATGAACATCGAGGACAAGCGAGTGAGTAACAGAATCGCCATTATCGACCTTTCAGATTTGCGTGTTCAACTCGATGAGCAAGGAATGAGCAGTCGAGTCGATTGGATGGGACAACTCATCAAACAACTCACCTCATACCGAGATTCCATCGGTTTTGAATTACTGGTGTTTGACTCTCTCGGAGCATTCTTTACCTTAACGAAAATGGAAAATCCACGTGATGAGATTTTCAGGCTTTTTGAAGCTGTTCGTCGGCTTGGTCTCACTTCGTTCTTCATCTGCGAGATGACTGGAGAAGATCACAAACAATTCGGTGAATACGGCGTTGAAGATTATCTCGCTGATGGTGTCATCCATTTGGTGATGGAACGGTCAGGCGATGATGTTGCTCGAAAGATGGGTGTTGTAAAAATGCGACATACAAACCACAAACTCGGATACAAGCCATTCAATTGGAAAGAAGAAGAGCAACGGTTCACTATTCTTTGAACGTATTATTCGACCGTAACTGACTTTGCAAGGTTGCGAGGGCGATCAACGTTACAACCGAGCGCCAATGCAGTGTGATAAGCAATTAATTGTGTAGGGATTACGGTAAGCAAGGGTGAAAGTAACGAATGTACCTGTGGCACTGGGATGCTAATATCTGCTTCACTCGCAATGTCGTCACCCTCTTCATGAATCAAGATTATTCGGGCTCCTCTCGCTTTGCACTCATGCATGGCAGAAATGGTTTTGACTTTCACGTGGTCGTTTGGAGCAATAAATACAACCGGACTACCTTCTTCAAGAAGAGCAATCGGGCCGTGCTTCATTTCTCCAGCAGGATAAGCCAAGCAAGGGATATAAGCGATTTCCATTAATTTAAGCGCACCTTCTTTAGCCACAGGAGCTGAAATTCCTCGGCCAAGGAAAAGAACACATTTTGCATCTTTAATCATTTCAACCGCCTCAAGGATTGGTCCTTGATTCTCGAGGTATTCTTCGATGAGGTGAGGTATTTGCTGCAAACCATTAATCAAATCTTTTCCTTGTTCTTTGCTGGTTGCTCGTGAACGCCCAACTTGAAGTGCGAACATTGACAGGGCTGCAACCATATTGGAGAATGCCTTGGTAGAGGCAACTGCTTGTTCAGGACCCGAGTGGATATACACTCCTTTACCACATTCACGCGCAATAGATGAGCCGACAACATTGACTACACCGTAGACACTTCCTCCTTTGAGTTGGATTTCTTTTACAGCAGACAATGTGTCTGCGGTCTCTCCAGATTGTGTTACGGCAAAGTGCAATGCATTCGGATTAATAACAGGGTCATTGTGACGGAATTCACTTGAAATGTGGGCCACTGCAGGTATCCGGGCTAACTTTTCAATGAGCATTTGACCGATCTCTGCAGCGTTGAATGCGGTGCCACAGCCCAAAAGACGTACGTGGGGGACTTTGGCTAAATCACGGGGTTCTAATTTCAACCCACCAAGCCGGCCGTTTCCACGAACTCTGTCGAGACGACCGCTGATGCAATGGCGAAGAGCATCGGGTTGTTCGTAAATTTCTTTCAACATGAAATGTGGATATTCACCGAGTTCTGACTCACCCCAATCATCTTCAAGAACCGTTATGCTCGGGTCGAAGTTCTTACCTTTTATCGTGGAAAGAGACATTTGATTTTTAGTAAGCGTTGCCATTTCCCCATCCTCTAAGAAAACAACTCTCTGAGTGTAAGGGGTAAGTGCGTGCGGATCGCTGGAAACAAACATCTCGCCATCACCCTGTCCGATGATGAGAGGAGAGCCATTTCGGGCGCAGACAATCATGTCATATTCCAAAAACAAAACACATAGACCCCAGGTCCCCCGAGCGAGGTGAAGTGTTCTTCGCACAGCGTTTTCAGGGTTATTGTCAACACTCAGTTCTCGTTCTATAACATGTGCAAGAGCTTCCGAATCTGTATCACTCTGCAACTCGACTCCTTGGACAGTCAATGAAGTCCTAAGTTGACGGGTATTTTCAATAATCCCATTATGGACAATAACGACTTTCCCGTTTGCAGAGCGGTGTGGATGAGCGTTTGCATCAGAAACAACACCGTGTGTAGCCCAACGCGTGTGTGCAATGCCAACAGTACCGTCAATCTGTGAAGGTAATATCGTTTCGAGATCTCCAACTTTTCCAACTTTCTTGTAGATTTGAATTGTCTCATCTTTCACTGCGATACCGGTTGAATCATACCCACGGTATTCGAGTCGGCGCAATCCATCAAGTAAAATGTTCGAGGCTTGCCGTGAACCGAGATATCCAAATATACCGCACATAATTTCACCTCAGCACTCCACTTTCGCGGAGCAAATAGGACAATCGACTCTCGTGAGAGTCATGTCTTTGACCGTGAACTTTGCAGAACATTCAGGGCACGTAATATCTCTTTGCGGAGGTGCAATCATTGGCAAAGGAGGCAGGCCAGGCAGAGGCGGAAGGAGGCTTGCATCCAATGGAGGCAGAGGTGTTGCACTCAGGTCTGCCATCAGTGGAGCTGGTTCTATTACTAGCAGAGGTGGTAGAGAGTCCTTCATCGATTCTACCATGTCAGTGATTTCCCGTTGTTGCTTCCTCTTCATTCGACGGTTGAGTCGTGCATTGCCATCTCCTGATTCATTCTTGACTGCAAGAGTCTCCGAGAGACTCAATTCTTCATCGAGAACTGCCACCGGCGTATCCATCTCAACAACCAAATCTTCTGTTTCGGTATCAATAGCGAGCAATGGACCATCATCTTGAACGGGAACAACAAGCAGTTCCAATCCATCTCCATCTTCGATTAAATTCGCCTCAGAAGAGATTAATTCATCCTCCCTTCGACGGGAAGAGCGAACGGAAATTGTAATGACAAGTAAGAATACAACCAAAAAGCTCGTGGTTAAGCCCAATATGAGCAACTTTGTCTCCTCATCACCAGGGAGTGGTTCAAGCAAAGTGTCAAGGAATGATGCAGAACCTCCGGCTCCGTTTGAATCACTGTTCATGTCGGCAATTGTTCTCATTTTCAGAGAACCACTGGCTGAAGAGAGCAGTAAGATTCCATCTCCACCCAACCCAGCATGCCCCTTCAAGAACCCCTCCGTAAGGATGTTAGAAAGGGCCATCGATTGGCCAGAAGACCCATCAGAAAGAAGGCCGTAACGCGTAACTGGGCCATACATATTGATTTCATCATAAAATATTTGCACTCCGTCAGAAGTTGGATTGAGTTCAATATGAGAGGCACCGGGGGCCTCGATACGTTCAGCGTCCATCGACCACGAATTATCAGTAACAATGTGGGCGATCATTGCATCTTTTCCTCTACCTTCAATCCATGATGCGATAAGCACATCTTCACTGGAGTTTGTCTGAACAATAAGTTGAGCCATGCGAGCATCGTCCCCAACAGAAGATTGGAAACCCCAAGCCGCATAATTCGGTGAGCCATGCGTATACATCAACCCGACGCGGTCCAAACCAGTAACATCGTTTCGGACTTCTTGATAGAGTATGTGTAAGTTTTCTTCACCCCAGCCGATAGCGAGCGCGTCACCTTGGGATGGCCGAATGTCAATATCCGATACCACAACGTTTGGAGGACTCCAAGAAACTGAACTATCAGGGTTTGTGGATGTGAGGGTGAAAATCGATGTGATGTCTTGCCAAGAGCCCGAGGTGGAGATATCTCGATGATACCCTGCAAGAATCATTTGACCTTCGTATTCACTAAGAGCTAGGCCCCAATATGTGCCCTCTGACAATTTAATCGCGGGCATTTGATGGTGTATCGGTGTTTTCTCTGCTAATCGGGTCAAAGAGGTCATCGCAAGGTCAGTGAGCGTGTATCCGTCTGGACTGATAGTCTTACGATTCCAGACCGCTTGAACGAGGCCATCATCTCGTAAATGAGTGGCTAATTCTCCGCCCCACTTTTCTTCAAGTAAGAGGTCAACTTGCATGACCATTTTATCGGTTGTTGTTCGAACATGAAGTTCTCCATCACGAGTCGTGAACAACAAGCCACCCTTTTCCATTCCAATGAAGTCAATAGCAACTTCACCTTCACTTAGCGATACGGTAACTTGAGAGCCGAGGCTTACATCATCGATGATAACCGAAAAACGATGTTCACTAAATTCTGTTTCAACCCCATCACCCTCCAAAATTACACGATAATCCTCATGACCAATTGGCCGACCAAGTTCATTGAAGTTACCTATCGCGTTACCGGAACTCGAGTCAGAACCTGGAACAATCAAAATATTTGATGTGCCAATTTCAAGCCAACCTGCTGAAGTCTTGCGCTCGAGGCGCATGGTGAGTTGAGTCGCTTCAGTTTGACCTAAATTATCGATTCTTACATCGATATTAAACATCGTATCAGGAAGAGGAACTTTTGGATTGGTCGTCACTGCACCGGGCAAAAATCTGAGCATTGCTTCTACCGGTCGTTCTTCGACCTCAAAAGAAAAAGTATAGACGTTGTTACTCGGGTTTGGGTCTGCATGTTGGTTATTAGGGTCAATTGAAATCTTCACATCATGCGTTCCTGCTATGGTAGCCCACCAGTAAAGTGTCACTCGCTGGCTTTCACCCTGATTGAGGGTCGAAAGGCGGGTCTCTTTGGGGTATGTTTCAGATTGACTTCCGACTGCTTCGATTTGAACAAAAACATCAGTAGCATCTAAGTCGCCGACATTTGCAATGGTGAAATCCACTTCGAGAACAGTGCCTGCAACGGCGGAATAGACGGGCAGGTCTTGGTCTCTTATCTCCACTGAACCTTGGAATATGAAATCAGGTGCTGCGGGTTGATTATCGATGGTATATGTGCGCCGAACATCGTCTGAAATCACTCCACTTTGATTGACCATTCTAAACGCAATTCGATGAGTTCCGTCATCAACTGAATTTGAGTTCCAACTGAACGACCAATCTTGCGTACCCACTTCCATTTCCGATAGTTCTCCTCCAAGAAGCCAATCACCGTTGTCAATACGGTATTCGATAATGTCATGTTCTACGCCTTCGACCGTTCCACTGAAATCGACTGACCCTTGAAGTGCTGTACCCAGAGTCGGTCCGGTGATCGTGACTTCCATGCGAGCGATTTTTACCCATCGAGCGTCAATTAACGATTCTTCACCATCTTCGGTAAGAGCACGAGCCATAACCAAGACATAATCTTCATCCTGGCGTACCCAACTGTCTTTGATTGAGACGTCTAGGAACCAAGAAGAGAGTTCTCCACCAGTATCGACCCAATTTTGTAGTTCGCGAACTGTGCCTGACTCAAGATATTGTTCGATTCGAACTTGAATCTTGGTATAGTCATCACCGCCATCATTGGCTTGAGATGTACCTGAAACCCGAAAGAAGTCGCCTTCAATCCACCATGAACCGTTTAATGGTCTTGACATGTTAACGTGGTCACCTGAACCATTTCCAGTCGGTGGTGGAGTTGTGATACTGCCGCCAGAGGTGAGTGGAGTACATGCCTTTTGTAATACCATGTCAATAGCGCATGATGCATCAATGAGCCCAAAGCCCCATTCATCATTCCAACGATCTGATACGCCAGGTTCGCTCGCAGTTCCGCGAGCTTCTGAAGAGTTACGAAGAATATCTTTGACTTCTTGAGGTTCAAGCGATGGGTCTGCTTGTAACATTAGTGCGACAATACCTGAGGCGATAGGAGTCGCCATGCTCGTGCCGTCTTTGCTATCGTAGTCTGAGCCGGCTAGAGGTTTTGCAGGTTGACCTGGGAAAGATGTGCCGGTTTGTGCGGTTGCTGACATGATATCAGAGCCATAAGCAGTAATATCAGGCTTCAATTCATCCCACTCATCATCATCACTATCATCGATTCTCGGACCGGTATTGGAATAATCAGCAACATCATCGTTGGTTCTGTTAATATCGCCTCGGTCTGTGGCAGCACCGATTGAAATTGCCTTGTCCGCACTGGCCGGTGACGGGACTCGATTGGTTCCATCATTCCCCATTGCGACAACACAAACGATTGAAGCATTCACTGCATCGTTGACAAGGCGAGCTTCTGAACCACTGCCGTTATCGCCTTGGTCCCCAGTATCAAGTGGAGAAGAGGCTGAACCAAAAGACATCGAAGCAACTTGAATTCCTCGAGTGGAAGAATTATGCCCCCAATCGGTATCTTGGTTGTTTATCAACCATTGAATTCCATTCAGAGATGCCTGAGAGTTTGTTCCACCTGCGTCTGTGAGGACTTTGATATCAACCAGATAGGCGCCAGGCGCAGTGCCCATGTGGACTCGACTGTTATCGCCAGTACCAACTGTGGAACCAGCGACGTGAGTGCCGTGCCCATTTCCATCGTCAGGGTCTTGTGTGCCATCAGGATTCGATGCAGAAGAAGTTGCATCGTAACCTGCGACCCATTTGTGATCGTTATAGGAAAGAGCGTCTTCATCTGGTTCGTCGTTTTGATCGTCGAAATCATTCAACGATTCGTGCTCATTATCGACACCGGTATCAAGAACAGCAACGACGATTCCGTCTCCGATATAATCGCGCTCATATGCCGTCGCAGTGTAAACGTCTGATGGACGTGCACGCGATGCTTTTGCAGCGACGTCGTTTGATGGAATCATGACGTTTTGCATTTCGATAACCACGACTCCATGCAGAGAATAAATATCCATGAGGGCAGAGACCGGAACTTTGTCAACTGCGACAGAATCGATATCGATGAGTTGTTGGAACCACGCACCGCCATCTTCGCCGACCCAGCCATGGGCATCAAGTACGGAACGAAGTGTTTCGATTTCGGCATCGTTGGCACGCCAAGCATAGTCGACAACAATTGCTACTGTCTTTCGACCATCAGGACCAATGATAGCAGTCGGTGAAACTGATTCAGCACCATCTAAAACACGTTGAAGACGATCATCCATGCCATTCCAATCAAGGTCAGGGCCATACGATTGCCACCATTGAACGTCTTCAGCGGAGATTCGATCACCTCGATCAATATCACGAATGGGGCGCAGACACAGTTCTTCGCCACACATGAGAGGTGGGAGTCCATCAACGAGAATTGGGTCGGAAAAGAGAGATTGTGAGAGAGGCTCAACTGGAGTAGATTCCGTTTCATTCGCAAGAACCCCGAGGTCTGCAACTAAGAAAATCAAAACTAAAAGCAGAGAAACGCGCTGAGATTTCCATGTTTTCGACGACTGCAAACAACCCACTCCGATATACTGCTATACCGTGCCACCTTTGAGCCTATCCTTTCTATGGCCACTCCCCAGCCCCTTAAGGGGCTAGGGGAGGTCTTAGGAATTCACTCGGGCCAGTTGAGGTGTGCTGGAACCAAAGAGCATTGCAGTTGAGGTCCTGAAGTTCGTTCAACGACACCGAGCGGTGCCTGGCAATCTGGACATTCTCCCGCATCAGCAAGATGTTCCATCCAAGCAAGTCGAGTTTCTGGCTCATCAGCTGAAGCAAGAAGGCTACGCAGAGGGTCGCGAATGTTCCGAGGAATCTCAACATTTCGAGCAGTCCACGGATCAACGGCGTCGGACATATCGACCATTGAACTCTTGATTTGATTAAGTCGAGAACGCACTCCACTGGAATTTGAAGGGCCGCCATCCTCGACGCCCAGCGCGTAAGGTCCACCCCTTGCGACCAATGGAAGGAGGATATACGCTGCCAAAAATCCTCCAAGATGAGCCATGTGAGCCACATCACTAGGTTGATTGAGACCAAGGGTTGAGTAAGCACGTAAGATCTCCATTCCGAAATAAAATAAAGCGAGGTAAAATACCGGCCATTTGCGAATCAAAATGAGAGGAAAAGGTATCTCGTCTTTCGGCCAACCAGCAAGGTATGCGCCAAACAGTCCAAACGCAGCACCAGAAGCGCCTAAAGAAGGAGTTCCGGACGTAGAATTAAGAGCATACCATGCAAAGGAACCGCCGAATAAACCAATTGCATAAATGAGAGCAAAACGACGAAGACCCAGGCGTTGTTCAAGTGGAACACCCACCAATGCGATGACCAAGATATTACCCAACACGTGGGTCGCATCAAACTGACTGTGCAAAAACCCTGCAGAAAAGAACGTGTGAAACCAATTTAAGCCGCTGATGCGATTTGGTATCAAAACGAAATCCCACCAAAGCCAACCTCCTACCCAGCCATTCACCGCTGCGTATTGGCAGACCACTTGCACAAGATAAGCGAGCAATAACCCGGTCGTAATGGATAAGGCAAGTGAAGTCCGATGGCGGATTGCGTATCCAATCGGCCAAACTATCGCCAAGACCCAAAGTCCAAACAACACCCATTCGGATGCTCCGAACAAGGACATGAGCGTCGCCATACCTGTGCTAATGGGGAGACGCATTTGAGTTCATGGTTGTTTCAAGTCCCAATGCGAGGTTTGATGTCGGTCTGCAAACTCGCAACTTCATGGCAGAATCATTGCTTAGCCTCGTGGACCTTGAAGTCCGACGCGGTATGAGCACTGTCTTAACCGGTTTCAATTTGGAAGTAGCATCCAAGGATGTCGTCGTACTTCACGGGAAAAATGGGTCTGGTAAATCCACCGTGATTGAAAGTTGTGCAAGGTTACTTCCTTTAGAAAAAGGCGTAATCCGCCACCATGGTTCGTTAATCGTGGATTCAGAGGGACGCCGGAACTTAGCAAAATACCCATTTGGATTAACGCTTCAAAGCAATGCCTTGCTCGGTGATGAAACAATTGAAAATCACCTTTCTACTGTATGTTCATTGTCCAATATGAAAACAGATTTGCTACCAATTCTCGAAGCCTATGGGCTGGGTCACCGTAGGCACGACCGAATAGGGCAATTATCAGGCGGACAGGCTCGCAAAGTTGCCGTAATTGCAGGACTACTCCCGGCAATGCTCTCTTCTCAACCACGTTTAGTTTTCTTGGATGAACCGGATGCGGGTCTGGACAAGAGTGCCTTATCAGCGCTGATTTCAGACATTGGGCAACTCCGTGAAGCTGGGCATGCTTTCCTCATCGCTTCACACCATTCACAGATAATGGAATGCGCAACCCGTTTACATGATTTAGAGGGAGAAACTAAACAGCCTCAGCCTACGATTTCATCTTGGAAAGCCATTGGCGTTCATGAAAAGAAAGGAATGCTCTCCACACGAGTCGGGCAACGGTATCTGCGTTCTACGCGCGCAGGCATCGCACGCAATGGGCTGACAGCATTGCTGGTACTTGGAACACTCTTGGCTCTTCTCGACCCCGTTACAGAGAGTCGAACACTTCTATTCGGCTTTGTATTGGCAGCACCTTTCGCTGCTGGTCTGGTCGGAGATCCGGTCGTTTACCTAATGAGGGAACAACGTGCTGTCGACTGGTGGAGAGCGCATGCGAATCGTCTGCCATCGGCGGATTTGTCGTCACCTGTGATTGGATTTATTCTCGCTTCGCTTGGAGCAATACTGTTCCTTAACGAGGTGAACTGGACCCTCTCGTTCCTCGGAGCAGGAATACTTTGGTCAACGCTCATCTGTGTTCGATTCATCGAGTTAAGTACTCTGAGACTGGCTCGCCCCAATGCCGTTTTCATCAAACTCCTTATTCCAATTTTGATATTGCCTTGGGCATTAATTGTCGAATACGCAGCAACATTGTGAAGCCCAAGTTCAAGAAGGGGAGGCCGAGAGTAATGAACATGCGACAACGAGTCCCTGAGATTTTTCTTGGCCTCGGTTTTGTTGGCATCATGTCAACACTTTACCTCGGCATGAATTGGGCTCCAAGTGTCTCGATTAATGCTTTTGAATCACCAGCAGCACAACGGATTTTTTATTGGCACGTTCCAGCAGCTTGGTCCGCTTTCATCGCATTTGGTGTCTTATTCATTGGTTCTGCATTATGGTTTTTCAAACGAAGTCCGATTGGTTGGCGTCTGCATGTAGCAGGTGCCGAAGCAGGATTAGCTTGCGGCTTGATGACCGTTTGGTCTGGATGCGTATGGGGTGCTGCTGAATGGGGAACTCCTTGGGATTGGACCGATGTCCGATTGAACACTTTTGGACTGCTCACTCTGCTTGCGTTATTTTTAGTTCTCGGGCGTCAAAGTCAACCAGATGGTGTGGAGACTCGAGATACCTTTTCGACGTTCGGACTGTATGGTTTTGTATTGGTCCCGTTGACATACATCGCCACCCGAATCTGGCAAATTAGGCACCCTGGGCCTGTTATTGCTGCTGGAGATGACAGTGGAACTTTGCAATCCAGCATGGCTCTTGTTCTCTTGATTGGTGCACTCTCATTCACAATATTCATCATCGGTCACATGATGATTTCAATGCGTATTACGCATCTTGAGCAACGTCTTGAACAGGCTCAAAAAGCCCTTGACGGAGGAAATTAAAATGGAAGGAACAAATTATCTTACTGTCGCCTATCTTGGAATGATTGCCGCTATTGCGATTTGGACATGGACTGTTGTCGTCCGAAGTCGGCGTATTGAAGCACGGCTTGAAGCGGTTGAAGCAAGCATTGGTATCGATCCTGCCCAAGCAGATGAACTGTCGAAGTAATCCGCAGACGCTCAAGATGATGCTACGGTTTGAAAGCGGGTACGCTCACCCAACCACGAGAGGGATTTGATGGCTGAAGGACTTGGACGTGAGTTTTGCTTAGTCTGTGGTGCGGATCCGCCCTTGTATGGAGACCGAATGTGTGAGGTATGCATTCGAAAAAGAATACAACTCGTGCAGGTTCCTGAGAACATCCCGTGGGTGAGGTGTGCTCGGTGCGGGATTGTAGAAATTCAGGGGAAATGGGTTCACATTTCAGAAGAAGAAATCTGGGACGAACTTATTCAACGCCACGTGCAATTCCATGAAAAAGCTGTAGATATTAGCCTTGCAGTCCACCCTCGAACGGTCTCTGACCGGCACACAGTATTACATTTACAAGTTGAAGGAACAATAGAAGGTCTCTTTTTCAAAGAAGAGCACAAAATGCGTGCGCGTATGGCAAATGGTGTTTGCTTAACATGCACACGTCGGGCGGGGAATTACTTCGAAGCAACAGTACAATTGCGTTCTACTGGCCGACGTCTTTCAGAAGAAGAATTCACATCACTTCGAGCAACACTGGACACCGTCATTGAGAATCTTTCCGATGACCCGATGTTCTTCATTACCTCTGAAGGGCCTGTTACCGGTGGTTACGACGTGGTTCTCGGCAGCAAGGGCCTAGCAAGAACTTGGGGCCGTCACTTGGTTTCAGAATACGGCGGACATATTGCTGAATCGAATTCAACAGTCGGACGTAAGGATGGAATTGACGTCACTCGTTTGACACTCCTGTATCGGAAGCCTGGCTATGACATCGGGGATGTGCTCCGCTGGAGAGACCATTATTGGCGTGCAGCCTCCTGGTCCAAAGATGGAGCTATTATGTCGAGAGTCGACCGTCAAGAACGGACTGGAGCAACTTGGCGAGACCTTGAATCTTCAAACGTAGTGGCTCAAATGAAAGACCACATTCTTGCCGACATCATGACCGAAGATTCTTCAGTTGCTGAATTTCTCGACCCTTCAAGTTGGAACATGGCATCAGTTCGAGTCGCTTGGGACCACACGCCACGCCAGAAACTGCGCCTAGCACGTATTGATGGCGAGTGGTTAGCACTGCACAAACTCGGTTGCGATAATGAAAATCAGGAGAAGTCCGTATGAAGGAGAACACCGCACAACAACCTATGACTGGTTCAGAGGGTGAAGAAAAGAAGGTTGGCATGGTCGACCTTGCCAAGGCACTTGATAATGAAGGAATAATCGGTTTTACTCAATCATTTGTTGATGATTTGCAAAAAGGGCTTGCGCATGCCACACCCGAACATTTTCCTTGGATGGAACAGATTGCTTCCACCAAATGGGAGGGGATTCTCTGCCTTGGGATGGGCGGTTCTGCAGCTGGAGGCGACTTTGTCTCAGCGTTGTCGAGTTTTAACGGAAATCTACCCGTCATCATTCAACGCGATTATGTTCTGCCTTCCTGGTGGAATAAGTCGTGGCTTGTTCTTTCTACGTCACACAGTGGGAATACTGAAGAGGCCCTCGAAGCAACTGAAACAGCATTGAAAGCAGGAGCCACTGCCATCATTATATCCACTGGAGGCATACTCTCTGGATTGCCCGAGATTTATCCAAATTGCTTCCTTATCCCTTCTATCGGAGGGCAACCACCTCGGACTGCTTTCGGCCATATATTTAGCCGCCAACTCGGTCTTTTGAGAGGCATTGGTGTTCTCCCATCACCTCGTGAAGGTGCGGATGAAGCTATGTTCACTCGCTTGCAAAAAGCGTGTGAAGGATTTGATATTCTTAACGACCCCGAAGGAGATGTAGCACAATTAGCACTCTGCATGCTTGAGCGGCCTATCGCTTTGCTCGGCCCAACTGAATTACAACCTGCTTTGAATCGATTCAAAAATCAACTGAATGAAAATTCTGCGCGCTTTGCTCGAATTGGAGTCATACCAGAAATGAATCACAATGAAAGTGTTGCTTGGGGTGGCGTTGGTTCAGATCAAGATGCATCTGCCATCGACCACGTTCTTTTACTCCTCACGTGGCAAGGAATGCATCGCCAAGTCAATAAGAGAATGGACTGGATGGTCGCACATGCTGCAACGGACTATGCATGGAAAATTGCTGGTGAAGGTAATTCTTTACTCGAGTCCTTACTTCACCTGTGTATTTTGATGGATTGGATTTCTATCGCTCTAGCCTTCCTTCACGGAAAAGACCCTGCTGCAATAGGACCAATCTCAGCTCTAAAAGCACACCTTGAATCTGTCCAATGAATCAGTACGCATTCCCCACGATAAGACGCGGGTCTGGATAATCCTTCAATGCTTGAACACGTTCCTCATCTGAAACAACACCTGGCAAGTCATAGCCTTCTGGTTCGGTGATTGAAATCTGTAGATGGAGATGTGGAGGCCAGCCCCCATTTTCATGTTCAGCACCGATGAACGCTAAGCGATCTCCTGACGAAAACGACTGACCCTTGTGTAGGCCTTCGAGACTGTCCAGACGAAGATGGCCATACAACACCCAGAACGTCTGAACTTCTCCTTTCAGAGGTGAACCGACGGCTGCTGGAAGAGCGACTGTATGTTCAGTGATGATGGTCGGGCCGTATGAGCCCTCTTCGGAATTGATTCCAAAAGAATGAATCTTACCCGCACTAAATGCAAATACTTCAGTACCTGCAGGTGCACCAATGTCAAGACCGACGTGATGATTACGTTCTCCTCCAAACAGCGCCGCTGTATACATGCCTGGGCGCCTCTCATCGTATTTGCCAATTGAATAGTCATGATGACTTTCAAAGTCGCTTTGAGGGCCTCGAGAAAAATCAAACACCCAATAGTCTTCTGGAAGTTTTACGACAGGATGAAAATCAAGTGGAGAGGAGACCATACCTCCGTGACTGACCTCTTTCATATGATTGTTAGCCGAACAATGAAAGCCTATGTTCCGAAGTTCGAACCATGTTTCAGACGGCGGCCCTCCTGCTGCTGGTAACTGTCACCCCGGGATACGCACTGTGCAAAGTGTTGGATGGAAGCGCTGACCGGTTGAGGAAATTAGCGTTATCACCTGCATTGGGTTTACTTCTCGCCTACGGACTTGCTGGAGTCTTGTTGTTGAGTGATCTGTGGAGTTGGCAATCCATGTCAGCACTGCTGCTCTTACTCAATACATTGGCGTTGGTTCACCTTCGGCGACGTCCAGAGGCTGGAAAGACGCTGACTTCTTGGCAAAAATTAGAACGCGCTATGCATGGCGAAGTGTACGGCACACTGGAGGAGAGCATTAGCGATGAAGTATCTGCTCAACGATGGTTGCAAAATCAACGTAAGCCTTGGATGCTCGCTATGGCTGCTGGAGTCGTGCTGAGTTGCCTAACTTTACCGATACTTCAGGAACTTCCCTTTGGTGTCGATTGGATTGGTTTTTCAACACTCACACACCAAATAGCCAGCAATGGAAATCTTTCTCTTCCGGGGACAAATGAGGGGTTTTGGACCTATTCTCCAGCGTACCCTTCACTTGCCGCATGGATTCAAGAGACATTGAGTATCTCTTCAGCAAAAGCAGTGTTTGAACTCGGGCATTACAGCCTTTTGGTCTTACTTCTTGGAATTGGAGGCGCTATGGACCGCCACGGTGCAGGTGCTCATGGGATTCTCGCCATGGGGCTTGGCGCAGGCCTTTTCGCTAAGACATTTGATTCTGGATATCCTTCCGTGGCCAGCCAACTAGGTTTGGTTGTAGGGCTACTGGTATTCCTGAGACCTACCTCGACTCGAGGTAAACACCATACCTCTGGTTTTATCCTCGCCTTTTTCAGTGTCTTAATGATTCACCCGACGGGAGCAATATATCTTGGAATGCTGATGCTCTCTCATGTCATCATAGGATTGAGTCTTGATGATACATACGGCACTAATATCAAAAAATTGCTTTTTACCAGTATGGTCTTACTGACAATTGCAGGAACAATAGCCCTTCTCCTATTAGCTCCGAGGATGCTCAACACTGCAGTCTTTGCTGAATATGGATGGCAAGGAGGTCGTCCCATGCTGATGTATAACGGAATCTTATTGGTACTCGGAATAACTGCTGCATGGAAAATGAGAAACAGCATCGAAGGGCGATTACTCGCTGTTTGGTTTACCGGCTTATGGGTGCTAACTGCGATTCATCTCATCGATGGGCTCGAGCAAATCCCCGTACTTTCTTTGCTCTCATATGTGTTGTATTCTATGGGCCTACATGCATTCCATGTCCCCTTAGCAGCCCTTGTAGCACTTTGGTGGAGCGATTCTACATGCCTTACATCGTTGGATGAAAAACGCAGCTTACTTACAATCGGGTGGGATCCACACCCACACAGATATATTGCAATTGGACTTTCTGCAATTTTATTAGCTGGCATTGTTTTGGGCAACTTCGTATTACTCCAAGTATCTGAACACGACGAATTACATGCAATAACTGATGGTGACCTGGAAGTTCGTGAAGCCTTGAGTGAGTTGCCTGATGGAAGCATCGTGTATACCGAGAATGCACATTGGGGGTACGTGTTCAATGCTCCGGAAAATGTCAAAATGACGAGCATTCCAACACTTGGCCTCATCTATGTCGAATCCAGCATCCAGTCTGCTGCAACGACTGCTGTTTATGCAAACTCTGCCTCAAAGATTCAAGCACTCAATATCACTCATGCTCTTTCATCACCAATAGGTACCGTTGGTTGGACACTCGCTCAATCCATTTATTGGGAACCTCTTGTTGAGCATCAAGGCAGTGTCTTGTGGGAATTTAAATCGGATGGTTCTGCTATTCCTTCACTGTTTTTGAGCCTTAATCAATCAAGCTGTAGTGAAGAGTGTTCCATGCGAGATGAGCCTTGGAGAGAACATCGGTTCAGAGATACGCTCGGACTTGGAAATCAAAGAGCAACTGTCCCTGAGGGCAGTGATTCTCAGGTGACCTTCAATGCCAATGAGGTTGACATGAGTGGCAATCTGTGTCTCGTCTTTGAAGCGAGAGGCGACCTCAGTGAAGTGAAATTCACGTTGAAATCACATGGAAATGAGTCTACTGAAACTTCTATTTTTTCCGCAGGATGGCATTCATTGTGCTTCGACCAACTTCATATCGATTCAATGTTAGAACTCGAAATCGAGTGGAGTGATGAGGGCAGTGAGAATCGATGGCTCAATCCTCTCGGGCTTTCGGGAAGAGGGGATAAAATCCTTGATTCATCTGGAATTCGACTTCATTGGTTAGAAATACGCCATTCTGCGATAGAATAAGCGAAGTCATCAAAGCCAAACTATTGCAGGACTTGCTATGAAGCGAGTCATGGTACTTCTTCCGACCTTGGATGAGGCGGAAGGGTTGGCTCTCGTTCTACCCCGTATTCCAGTGGAGCAACTTTCAAAGAAAGGTTGGGAATTGGAAATCCTGGTGGTTGACGGAGGTAGTCAAGACGGGACAAAAGAAATTGCACAACAATTTGGTTGCAATTTTATCCCCCAACAGGGAAAAGGAAAGGGAGCAGCAATGCGACTTGGATTCCTTCGTTTCCTCAAGTCAAAATGCGATGCTTTGGTAATGTTTGATGCTGACGGCACTTACCACCCAGAAGAAATTCCTAAACTCCTATCAAAGCTTCATGATTACGATGTTGTCATTGGAGACCGTCTTGGAGGCTCAATTGACCCTGATGCCATGAATCGAACCAATTATTTTGGAAACCACATGCTCACGTGGATTGCTGTCGCCCTTTTCGGAGTCCCGATAAACGATCTATGCTCCGGATATTGGGCTTTTTCTCGCCGAACTATATCTGAATTGAAATTGAATTCGATGCGTTTTGAAATCGAGGCGGAAATGTACACATCCTGTGCTGTTGAAAATCTTGAAATTGCACATGTTCCAATCCGCTACAGTAAGCGCTTGGGAGATGCAAAATTAGGGTCTGTTAAAGATGGATGGAATATCTTTCGGAAATTACTCGTACGTCGCATATTTTCAACACCGCATGAATCACGTCTTGGTGAAGGGAATCTCACAATTCAATGAGACGAAAAGTCTCAAATCATCCAGTTGGGAGCCCGTGATATGCGCCGAAGACCTGCCATCGTACTCGGTGCATCAGGCTTGGTAGGACAACGCATGCAGCAACGGCTTTCCAACCACCCTTGGTTCGAACTGAAAGCCGTTGGTGGCCGCCCTGAAAGTTCACAGAAGGCATTTGAAGAAATACCTTGGAGACTTGAGCAGGAGCGCCCAGCACTCCCGTCAGTACCCATACTCGACCTTTCCAGTGAATCTTTCCTAGAAGAAATATTGAACTTGGGAATTGAGGTTGCTTTTTCCTGTTTGCCAAGTGAAGTTGCTGAATCAATTGAAGAACCCTTAGCGAAAATGGGAATTGCTGTCTTTTCAAACGCCAGTTTTAATCGAAGAAAAAAAGCGATACCGCTGGTAATCCCGGAAATTAACTCCGGTCATTTATCTGACTTTTCAACCTCGAAAGGACCAATTGCATGTGGGACTAATTGCACATTAATTCCGATGGCAACCCCCCTTGCAGCACTTCGTGATTTTGAGATTAACACCGTTCAGATGCGCAGTGAACAAGCACTCTCTGGCGCTGGTTGGAGGCTTTTATTCGACAAGAGTGTCGATGAGGGGAACCTCGATTCATCGATACCTGGCGAAGCTGAAAAAGTGGCTGAAGAATTTCTCCATGTCTTTGGGACCCTTCAAGACAGTATAGTTCAGCCTGCTGAATACGAACTTGACGTGAAGTGCGAGCGTGTTACTCGAAGGGATGGACACCAAGTTTTTGTTGAAGCAACTTTCATTCAGCCTCTCAGTTTAGAGAAAGTCATGGATGCTTTCAATTCCTTTCAATTCTCAGAAACCACTTCGACCTGCCCCAGTGCGCCAATCCGTCCTCTGCACATTGTGGAGCAAATCGATGTGAATCACCACTTGTGGAGTGATGGTGAAACATTTTCCAATCACCCACAGCCGAGTAAAAACCTGCAAACTGGTATGGCTGTGGTCATTGGGGATGTGAAACTCGTAGATGAATACACGTTGCGTTTTTCAGCCTACTCCCACAACACCATCCGTGGAGCGGCTGGAGGTACACTGTTGCTTGCTGAACAAGCAGTGGTTGAAGGACGAATACGCTAAGCCTCACGAAACAACAGTAGGCATAAAACCGGCGACGACACCCTCGGTTCGGTGCGGACATGGGTATTACTGCAATGATTCCAGACATGACCATTGGACAACTCGCTATTGAGGCGGAGTCGCGATGGGGAGAAATATGGGATGAGAACGCTGCTCGTATGCTCGTTTTGGTTATCTGCCCTCGAAAGGAAAGGAAACTCTTGGAATTACACGGAGATATGGTCGAACATGGACAACCGGTTCTTACCGTATTCCACCGACCTCGGCAAGAAGCATCTCTGCTCGAACAACAAGGTTTCAATTCTCGCGATGCATCGTTCCAATTTGTAAATTTAGCAAGTCCAGACTTAGGACCTTGGATGCAGCACTTCATCTCCAATGAAAATTGGTTGCGCAGTTCTATTGAAATTTCATCGGTTCCATTTTCAATGGACTTACCATCTCAACGGCCCTTTGAAACAGAACGCATGCTTTGCTTCAGACACCCATCACTTCCCGCACTTGAGCGCTATTACCTGCCTTTCCCTCCGGCTTCAATACCGGGTAAGTGTTTTGTGAGTCTACCCCGACGCCAAGCAGCTGAATTCGCCCGTCAGCAAGCGGAAGTTCTCGGAGTTGGACGTCTTGAAAAGAAGGCTAAAATCACAGTTGTATCTCCAAGCGAAATGCCAGTAAGTGCGCCTCCGGTTGAAACTCAAACCGCTTCAAACATGGATGATATGATGACTGACTTTTCTGCGAATATGCTTGATGGCATGACCAATGAAACAGAATCGGAGGAACAAGTTCACGTCGCATTACCAACACAAATGAAGGCTGAAGAAGTGGTAGAAGAATCACCAGAGCATGTGTTTGTCCCATTACCCCCCGGTGCACAACCCGATCCTGCACCTGTCCAATCTGTATCGACTGAGGCTCCTGCCGCACCAGTCACACCGGCCGAACCATCCGGAAATAATGTTCCAATTCCAGAACCTGAACCAGAGCCTGAACCGGAAATGTCCAATGTCGAAAGAGAGTTTCGTGAACTGGTCACCGGTCTTCTCGCCGCAGGTGTAGATCCCAAAGATATGATGGATGATCCACGCTGGGAAGATTTAACTGAGCGTGCTGCTGCTGAAGGTTTTGAAACTTGGCCAGTGTTCTTACAATTAGCCGCAATGTAATGAGAAGGTTCAAGTTGATTCGACCAAAGGACAGTATGGAGGCACACACATGGGATTCTGTATCAGTTGCGGTCAACAACACCAAGATGGCATACGATTTTGTCGATTCTGCGGCAATCAGCAACCCGGTGAACAACTCCTTGCTCGTCTTCGACAAGAAGCCGAACAAATTCATTATCTTCGCCTCCAAGCGCAAGCATTGGCCCAGCAGCAACAGCAACAACAGCAGCAATATTCACAAAACCAGTATAATCAACAGCAACGCTGGTGATTGGTTTGCGCCCGAAACATCTCGCAATCGAATTGTCGAAACTGCAACCACACCCATGCACTTCTGTCGAACTTGAGCAATATGCAACTGAGGGCGACCTAGCGGCTTACTGGATTCTTGGAATCGACCAAGTTGATGAAGTCGAAGGGAAACGTATCCTCGACATTGGAGCTGGAAACGGTATTCTCGGCTTTGGATGTTTGCTCATTGGAGCACAACATGTCACACTCGTTGAATCGGATTCTCAAGTCATGGAAACTCTTGAAGCAAATGCTGAACGTCTTTCCACCCGTTGTGAAGGAACTGTTGAAATCATCCAAGAGCACGTTACTTCTCGTTCTGAAACACCATCACTTATCCCGGATATTATCGTCATGAATCCACCGTGGGGGGTGCAAACTGCAAAGGCAGACCGCCCGCTTTTGGAATATGCCTTTTCACTCGGTGCACCGGTAATTCACATTCTCCACAGTGCTCGTTCCAAACATCTGCAAGCCCTTGGTCGGGATTTCGGTTACGAATCTGAAGCGATGCTTGAAACTGAGTTTCGACTTCCTCCAACCTACCTTCACCACACGAAAAAGAAGGCTTCAACCACCGTTCGATGCTGGCGCTTTCACCGACCTGGTGATGCGAAGTTACTCGAAGACGAGGACTCATAACGCCATCGGCATGATATGAGGGGTTGAAAAGGGGTAAGCACACCCGTTCAAACAAGCGAAACAGCATGCGACCTACATCGGGCCATGTTTGTGCTAAAGGAATGAAAATTATGACGCCGAGCCTCGTCACCCCCGGGACACATGTATCAACCTCAGCAGAATGCGAGGCTGGAGAAGGAACCATCGAAATCGATGGGAAGATTTTAGCAACAACAACGGGGATGTTTTCCATCGATGATGGAATGGCAACTGTTTCTGCTGGAAAGAAAATTGTCATGCCAGAAGTAGGCGACACCGTACTTTGCGAAATTGTCAAACTCAATGAAAAGAACGGTGAGGCACAAGTCATTTGTATCGAAGGAAAACCTGGCAGCGTGCTCCCTGAACACCTCTACGGACAATTCCACGTAACGGGAATTGTCGACCGCTATATGCACCAAACGGCAGATGCTGTCCGACGACGGGATGTCTGTCGAGCTGAAGTCAAAGAAACCAGTCCTGTCTTACGAATCAGTTTCCGAGACCGTGATGACTGTGGTGTTCTCCATGCGATTTGCCCATCTTGTGGCGATGTTCTTGGAGCAGACCTCGACGGAGATTGGAATGTTCGCTGCCCTACGTGTAATTATCAATCCTATCGCGCTCTTGCCGACAATTATGGCGCAGGTTGGGAAGAACTCGACCAAGGTGCAAGTGTCCTCAACAACTCAGGAAAGCGGTGGGGTGGCGCTGCTGAAGCAATGTTCGCTAAAGGACCAGCTGGCCGTGCTACATTCATAGCCGCTGACGTTCGTGAAGATGGACGAGAGCGATCTTATTTCCGATTTGAAGGAGAAAGTGCAGGCAAAGGTCGCCGTCCACGAAATGCTCCTGGCTGCCGCCTATTCGTCGGAGGACTCCCTCGTGATGTCGGCACAGAAGAATTACGTGCACTGTTTACCGAACACGGCGACATGACCGATTGTATTGTCCTCACCGATGATAACGGCGTGAACCGAGGCTTTGGGTTTGTCACCTATTCCGACAAATCACAGGCTGATGCCGCAACTGCAAAACTCAATGGTCACAAAATAAACGGCCGTAAAATTGGCGTTCGTGATGCGGACAGCGATGATAAGAAAGGCAAGAAAGAGAAAAGAAGCGACCCTGAGGGACTCAAACTCTACATTGGCAACCTTCCATTCAAAGCGACAGAAGAAAATATCAAAGCCATGTTTGATGGAATTGCTACCGTCAATGGACTGGTTATCGCCACCAGTGGAGATGGTAAACCCAAGGGCTTCGCATTTGCATTCATCAAGGAGATGGACAAGGGCGAAGAAATCGTTTCCAAACTCAACGGCTCTGAACTTCTCGGACGCCGAATCAAAGTCGACGTTTCTCAAGGCGGGAAGAAAGGTGGTTCTCGCGGACCAAAGCGTGAAGGTAACAACAATTCAGATGGCAAATCATCTCGAGAACTTCAAGCACTCCGTGAAGAACAAGAGGATGCAAAGAAGCGCCCTCGACGCCGCCGAGAGAAGAAGGATTGAAGGCAACCGACTCGAGGTTAGCCATCATGGTCGAACAGTCATCTCCGAAATGGCTGGTTCTTGATGGCTATGAGGATGAACCCGCAGCATTCGGTGTTCCACCCTATGTTGGATTCCATATTCGCTACCTTTGTGGAGTTTTAGAACAAGCTAAAATCGATTATGAATACGTTACGATTGATCAATGGCGCGACTCCATTAGAAAAAACGGAGACGATTGGGCACGTAATCGACTTTCATCTGTTCAAGGCATCGCATGCATTGCTGGAGCAGTTGTACCCGGACGTTATCTCCGAGGCACTCCTCTTTCGCTTAAGGAAACTCGAAACATTATCCGAGAACTGCCATCAAACATACCAGCTTTGTTTGGCGGCTGGGCGATTCGAGGTTGGAGGCAACAAGGATGGACACCCCTGCGAAAAAATCTCTTCTTAGCGGTTCAAGATACGGATGCAACCCTCAATACATACCTTGCTACGGGGGAATGGAAGCATACTCGCCGCACTGCTGAACAATGGACACAGTGGGCACAAGCAGGTGCTTTGAGTAAATCGGTAACCGAACACCCAGACCTTGGAACAGAAGATAAGCAAGGCCCACTCACCTATGAGGTCGAAGTGTACCAAGGCTGTGTACGATACAAGCGTGGGTGCAAATTTTGTATTGAACCGAAAAAAGGAGTTCCAATCTGGCGCACTCCTGAAGATATTATCGAAGAGGTTCGACGGGCACATGATGCAGGCGTACAACACGTACGGCTTGGTGGGATGACGGACACGTATACATACATGGCAGAAGGCGTCAAAGAACTCGAATATCCCATACCTAACCCGGAACCAATTGCTCAACTCTTGCATGGATTACGTGAAGATGAACGACTTGGAATTCTTCATACGGATAACGGCAACCCGTCAATCATTGCTGAGAACCTCGAAGAATCTGAAGCGATTACTAAAACACTGGTCGAAACACTTTCTGATGGTGCTGTCCTTTCTTTTGGGCTTGAATCTGCAGATCCGTCTGTCCATGACGCTAATTGGCTCAATTGCGATCCTGCACAACTGAAGGCTGCGATTCGTTTGGTCAACAAATATGGTAAAGAACGCGGTTCACGTGGTTTGCCCAAACTTTTACCCGGTCTCAATTTCATTGCTGGGCTTAATGGAGAAACCGAGGCCAGTTACCAAATGAATCTCGACTTACTGCATGAAATCCGTCGCGAAGGGCTTCTCCTACGCCGAATAAATATCAGGCAGGTTGAAGGCGAAGGCTTCCAAGAGATTCCTCAAAAGGAATTTAACATGTTCAAAACAAATGTTCGCGATACAATCGATGGTCCCCTTCTCGAAGAATTATTCCCAATGGGTGGAATATTATCCGATGTGCATTGGGAGACGCATGATGGACGAACACGATTAGCTGCGCACCAACAAGAAAGCCATACTGCGGAAACATGTCGCGGTAAAGCCGGTATTACATTCGGACGCCAAATTGGCGCTTATCCAATTTTAATTGGTGTAGAATACCACATTCCACTGGAATCTCAGTCTGATGTCGTCGTTACGGGCCACGGTGCACGTTCGATCACAGGGGTTGAAATCAACCTCGACCATGAAACAATGACTCAGAAGCATCTTGAGGCTATTCCAGGGATTGGAGAGAAAACAGCATGGCGCTTGATCAGTGAACGAGCGAAGCGAAAACGCAAGACAAGAGAGCTTGCAGCATTCGAGCATCCAGAAGACTGGTTTAAGGCTGCATCCGTTGATTGGAATGATGAATTTTCACTTTACATTAAATCATGAAGTAGTTTATGCGAGTGGCATAACACTTCATTCATTTCGCTTTAGGCCCGGGAAAGCCAAAAAATTTCGAGAAGGCATCATTAGCGTTTACACTTTAAAGTAGAGATACCTAGAACAAACATGCGAACCAAGAATGTTACTTCAATTGCCCTTCTGTTCATGCTAATGCTACTCGGACAAGCGATGACTGGCCACCTATACCAATATCCAGGAATGGATGGAGATGCATCTCTTGAATCAGAGAACATTGTCATGGCCTCAAACTCTACAGATACTGATGGTGACGGCGTATATGACGTAGACGATGCCTGTCCGAATGGAAACACAGGATGGACTTCTTCT
>TARA_B110000444_G_scaffold125664_1_pt1 | contig 46819 bp, 35 predicted proteins | sample TARA_B110000444 | Tara Oceans TARA_B110000444 (sample SAMEA4398370) | marine metagenome | biome: Polar Biome; feature: [SRF] surface water layer (ENVO:00010504); material: water (ENVO:00002006), including particulate matter (ENVO:01000060) such as... | depth 5 m | reverse complement strand
GATTATTCGAGAGGGTTCTGTGGACTCTTCAGAATACTAGCATGTGCGGTAGGAAGATTATCCAAATCTGTGAATGTAAGATTTGTACCAGGGGCTATTTCGCTTTCGATACGTTCTGCCATCGAACAGCGAACATTGAGTTGAATACGCCCACGGTTCCTTGTCAGATCATATGATTGAGGGTTCATCTTATCGATGGCTTGAACTTCAAATTTCTTTCTAACACTCTTTCCTCGCCACCAAGAGTACCCCCATTGAAAAGTAACTCCTACTGCTGTTGCACAATAAAGCACCATCAACACAGTTGCAGAAAAGAGAACGGTATTTCCTCCATCTCTAGCTTCTGACATCAAATCTCTTCCCAGTAAGAAAAATAGTCCCACTCCGACAATCGGAGTCAGCATTGAATCTAGCCAATCTGCAATAGGAATGATTCGTCCTCTTGCAGGGTCGACTAACACTAGGTTGGATTCTAATGCAGTTGCAACAATTCCTACCACTCCCAATAAAAGAATGTAAAACAAACCGGAAAGAACGAATTCGATGATAACCGAATCTAATCTTAGTGTCCAGTGAATGATTAACCATGAAAATAGTCCGAGGAATACGACTCGTGGGACTTTGTGGAAATGAACTGCGATGTTTGAGGCATCCAACACTTTGGCATCATTGCTCCAATGGTCATTTCCTGCATCTGGGATGTGGATAATTTGTTTTCCAAACCATGTCTCTAGAAGTTTGATGGCATTTATTAGGAGGCGTCGGCGAATTAGAATAACCTCTAACGCGTACAAAACAGGTATTCCGAGAATAATAATCGGCAATGAAATCACAGCAACTATTGGCAAAATGAAAATCATTGGTGTTAGTATGAAATGGGTAATGGTGAGAGGATATAGCAGGTCTGTTTCGTTTAACTTAGCCCTGCTGGGTTTAATTCCGAGTCTTCTCGACTCATCATCTAATACTTCACGAAACTGCTCGACTTGCATTCCTGCATCAAGGATTTTTTGAACCGTACTGCGATAACTTCTCTCAGTGGGCCCAACTCCTAAAATTACAGTTTGGTAGAGTATTTTTGCGGGTAATGCCAGTAGTAGTGGCAACCCCAAAATTGCTATGGCCCATAGCAAATTCTCCACATCTATTGCCGAGGCCATGATGTAATGAGCAGGCCTACCCCTCAAGAATGTTCATGGAGGGTCTAAGGCTGAAGTACCTATAATGGCCCGAATAGCCGTAACCGATGGCATGGCTCCAGAAGCTGTTGCAGTTCTCGAAAAGGCTGGCCATGAAGTCGTCCTCGGTTTCATTGAAAGTGAGGATTTGTTGGCCGGCGCTCTGAAAGATTTTGATGCTATTATCGTTCGTAGTGCTACCAAGTTAACATCTGATGTGATCGAATCAAGTAGTGGCATTTCGATTATTGGAAGAGCGGGAGTCGGTGTTGACAACATTGACTTAGAGGCTGCAGGTAAATCCGGAATAATGGTTGTAAATGCTCCAAATGCCTCAACCCAATCAGTCGTTGAACTAACTATTGGGCATCTACTTTCATCTCTTCGTCACGTCCCTCGTGCAGACCGTGGGCTTCGTAACAACCAGTGGGAGAAAAAGCAGTTGAAGGGAACCGAATTGTCCGGCAAGCGCTTAGGCCTAATCGGTTTTGGAAGAATCGCTCAGGGTGTAGCCTCTGTTGCCAAGGCGATGGGGATGGAAATTCACACCTACGATCCATACCTTCCACCAAAGGTCGCTAAAGCCCAAGACGCATACCTACACAAGAAAGTAGATTCACTATTCCAAACCTGTACCCACATATCCGTACATTGCAACCTTAGTGATGAAACACACCATTTGGTCAATGCCGAAAGGATGAGAATGATGCCTGGTAAAAAAAGTGGAATCAATTGCGGCAACCATATTGTGAATTGCGCACGTGGTGGAATCGTAGATGAGGATGCTCTTCTCGCTGCATTGGAGGATGGAACAATTAGTAGCGCAGCATTGGATGTATTCGAAGTAGAACCTCTACCTGAGGGCTATCCATTATTGCAACATGAAAACTTTCACGGAACACCGCATATCGGAGCGGCTACATTGGAGGCGCAACAACGAGTTGGGCTCGATATTGCAGATGCAATTATTACAGGTTTAGATGGTAATAAACCAAGTACGATTGTCAATGGGAAATATTTGTAATTACCTTCTTTCAAGTAATACAAGATATGTAAGAACCATTTCAATCATGAATAAGATGAGTATAGTTCCCCATCCCCCTGATGCATCATATTCTACCGTGGCGGTAAAACTGTCAATGAATGTCTGTGATTCTCTTTCATTTTCAAACGGCCAAGGATTTCCTCCGTCATCATCATCATCATCCCCGTCGGATTCTTCCATTGAACCAATCATAATGTGAAACTCTTCTCCATCAGGTGTCCATGTGAAACTAGAATCCTCTCCCGATTTTGGTCCACCTGCTACGAAAACGACCTTAGCCTCACATGAAACAAGTTCACCTTCGTCGTTACCACCTAACTTCTCGAGTGAATCATATGTGTTTGTATCGATAATTCCAATCCATACCGTATCATCATTCCATGATACATCAACCTCTATGTCCCATATAGCACCATCTCCTGGTACATCGGAATAGGAATCCTTGGTAACTCCACACAGACCAGCATCTGGTTTTGGCACATCGTCAATTATGTTTTCACCAGAATATCCAATCAGTGATGCTAAAATCAACAATCCAATAATTGCCGTCAGTATTGGTTTGGTTCCAGCCATGCTATTGCTTGGTTAACCCTTCTTCATCAAAGCATGGGTTTCGCGTTCTTCAAAAACCCCCGACTCTGAAGGTATTACATGGCGTCGAGGATTCTAATCCATTGTGATCTCGACGCTTTTTACGCTGCGGTTGAAACTCTTCACCACAATTTAGATGCAAGTGTGCCGCTGATTCTTGGTTCTGACCCTAAAGGAGGAAAGGGTAGAGGGATTGTTTCAACGTGCAATTATGCAGCGAGAAAATATGGCATCCGTTCCGCCATGCCAATCGGAGAGGCTTGGCGACGTTGTCCTGGCCCTCCTCATGGGGTTGGTAATTATCTTAATTCAACAAGGGGATTGTACTCTAGAGCTAGCCGTAAGGTGATGGCTATTTTAGCAGAACACGCCGATAAATTCGAACAGGCAAGTATTGATGAGGCATACCTCGATGTTACAGAATACTGCCAAGGTGATTGGGACAAAGCCCTAGCATTTACAAGAGAATTACAATCTAAAATAATGACTGATTTGGGACTATCTACATCATTTGGCATCGGACCTACTCGAATCCTAGCAAAGATGGGCAGTGAAGAGAATAAGCCGGCAGGCATCCATCGGACCCTTCCAGATGAGATAACCTCTTTTTTCCATAGAAGGTCGGTTAGGGAGGTGCCTGGTATTGGCCCTAAAACGGCCACTAAACTTGCAGAATGGGGCATTTCAACAATGTCTGAAGCCACTGAACATGGTGAAATAGCCCTAGCGAGGTTCACCTCAGAACGATTTGCGTCTTGGATAATTAGAGTAGTTGAAGGTGACACTAGTGACGATGTCAGTCCATTGCGTAGCAGAAAATCTGTTGGCAAAGAACATACTTTCGAACTCGACCAACTTGATAGTCAAGCTGTGCTTGCTCAACTATCCTTGATAGTAACTCGTGTGATGAAAAAAGCGAAAGAAATGAGTGTGGCTGGGAGATTAGGTGAAGTTAAAATCCGCTATCAGGGATTTGAAACTCACACCCATGGCCGCTCGATTCCAGTCGCTATGGATGATGAGGCTGTTTTCATGCGCCTAGCATATGGGCTGTTTGCTGAAAATGTCGATTTGGATAGACCAATTCGGCTTGTTGGTTTCAGGTTGGGTAATCTCGAAATGCCTCTCTCAAGACAATCAACGTTAGACTTCGAAGAGTGATCACTCTAGTTTATGCATTTGAGTGAGTATAGTTGTAAATTCACTCAATTCTTCAGGTATCACAATTCCTCCAATTGGTGCATTTAAGGAAAGTCCAGCTTCCTTTTTGGTTTTCCAGGTTGCTCCATTGAAATCTTCAATCTTACTAGTTAGTGCTCGCAAGGATTGATCATCGGGTGTCCTTACTGGGAATTCTCTGACATCAACTGCACTCTTGTCATAAAGGGTGCTGGATATGTGGTGTGTAAAGAAAGGGCAAACTGGTGACAAAGCAGACATCAAGTCACGAACTATTCTGTGAATAGTCCAAGCCGCATTGACATCTCCATCATACAATCTTGACTTTGACATTTCTAGCCAATGGCTTGGTAGAACTCCTGTACCGAATGTTTTGAGCGCTTGTGTAGCGGTATAGATGTCGAGATTTGACCATCCATCTTCAGTTCTTTCCATCGTGCTGGAGAACTCTGCAAGAATCCACCTGTCTTCAACAGACAAGTCCGAAGGTGTGGTGTCTAGGTCTTCTGGTGTGTCGAATTGGCTAGCAAACCTTGCTACATTGAACAACTTGGTAAGCACTCCGAAGTATTTCGCTTCTATTTCCTCAGGGTTGATTTGGAAATCATCACCAACTTGCGCATCGCATGCCTTCCAAAGTCTGAAACATTCAGAGCCGATTTTATTCGCACGCAATTGGACACTCTTATCCGGGCCCTTGACTCTCCAAGAACCAGTTTTTCCACCAGCCCCACATTCAAGGACACTATCTGCATCAATACCATTACCAAGGGACTTTGACATCTTGCGTCCCCACGGATCCATTCCCAATCCGTCGATCCAAACATGCTTGAATCCAGGTTTATCGAGTAGTAAAGCGCTCTTTAGAAGAGTGTAGTAAAGCCATGTTCTGACAATTTCTTTTCCTTGTGGTCTAATTGCAGTAGGGAATGATTTTTCGAAATTCTCCTTATCATTTAGATAACCGGATACGAATAGATTGGAATTGCTAGAATCCATCCAAGTGTCGAAAACTTTCTCTTCACCAAAGACTTCTCCTAATCCCTCTTTCATCTCTCCATATAGTCCTAAAACTTCACGAGAATCACGGTCCAATACTTCGCTATTGTCTGGTGGTGATTCGCACCATGGCTGGACATATACTCCAGCAGGTGCACATATCACTTTGCTTCTATTATCTGCATACCAGATTGGTATCTCTGTATGGTACCATCGCCTTCTACTAATTGGCCAATCAATGGATATATTCTCCATCCAATCGAGTAGGAATTGCTTGTTTCTTGGTGGGTGGAATTCGATTTCTTCTGCCAGTTCAGCAATTCTATCTTGCATGTGAGTCTGTCTCACATACCATTCTTTTAGCAAAATAATTTCTACAGGGTTTTTCCCTCTTTCTGAAACAGGTACTTCCTGTTCCTTTACGATAATTTGGTGTACTTTCCCTTCAGTTTCAAGATACTCAATGGCTGCTTTCCTTGCTTCATAGACCTTCATCGAGGCGAATGGTCCTGCTATTTCGGTCATACAACCATCCAAATCGATAGCTTGGAATGGCGTTAGACCTAATTCACGGAATACAGCAACGTCATTTTGGTCTCCAAAAGAACATACCATCAGTATTCCTGAACCGAAATCGCTCTTGACAGAGGGGTGTGTTGCGATTTGAACACTTATTTCTCTACCTTCAACTGGAATTGGCAACATTGCTTTCTTGCCAATGAGATGTTCATATCTCTTGTCATCAGGGTGAACTACTACTATGCCACAAGCGCAAATTAGTTCAGGCCTTGTAGTTGAAATAATTAGTTCCTCACCATCTTCAGTTTGCCATTTGACATCGACAAGTTTGGTTCTACGTTGTAGTCTTTCTACTTCTGCATCAGCAATCGTAGTGCCTTCAACAGGGTCGTAGATATTTGGTCTTAAATCCTCTACGATTGCTCCTCGCTTGAATAATTCTGTAAAAATAGTTTGAGTTACCATGCGATAATTTGGGGCATCGGTCAGATATTCATTTTCATAATCCATAGATAGGCCAACACGCTTAGCAGTGTTGCGCATCGATTGAGTAAATTCTTCGATTGTTTCCTTACAAAGTTTCAAGAATTCTGCACGGTCATATGTCTTCATTTTCTTCCCAGTATTTTTCTCTACTGTGAATTCAACATTGATACCATTGCGGTCAACTCCCCAAGGGAACTTTACTTCTTTTCCAAGTAGTCTTTGCGACCTTGCAATAACATCGATCATACTGTATTGTGCTACTGCCCCAATGTGCCAGGTACCGCTAGGATACGGAGGTGGTGTATCAATTACGAAAATTTCTTTTCCAGAGTTAGGATTGAATCCATAACGGTCAGAGTATGCATCCGCATCCGCATAATGTTCTTCCTGGATTCTCTTCTCTAGGTCAATTGACCAGCGTTTGTCATTCAGTCTCGGGGCTGGCATATTGCTCACCGGCCCTGCGTGCGTCATTCTCGCAGGTCCGACCCGGCGTAGTAGCAATCACCTTTGAAGTGATTGGAAGTGCCAAATCAGGACATTTGATGGGTATGCTTTCAAATGGGTCGCCCACGACGGGTACTTGAGGCCTATCATGAGTCAAGATGATTCCAAGTCAGGAGATGATTCATCTTCTCTCCAAAATCGTCTTTCTCGTATTCTTGGTCACGGCCAAGAAAAGTTATCAGGCCGTGTTAAGGAATGGGACGCTAGAAAGGCATTGGATGCTGTCCTTGATGCGCCTAAGTCACTTCAAAGAGAATGGCAAAAATATGGCGCAACTGGAATTCTAACCAAGTTTCCTATATTCATGGTAATGACATGTTTACTGGCATCGACTTTCTTCGCCTATCATTCTGGGTTCGTTGATGGAACTTCGCTCAAACCAGGCGATGAACCTTCACTTGACGTCAATGGAGACCTAGATGTCTATCTTCCAGAAGGTTCTCCAGTATTGGAAAGCATCAAAGAAGTCGAACGCAACTGGACTACAAATGTAATGATAATTTACATTGAATCACCTGATTCACCTATTGATGATCAACGGATATTACAAGAAATGTCCTATGTCGAGAGCATTCTAAATCCTAAATTGTCAGACCCAAGTGATGACGTTATTTACGCATTATCACTGTCTACTGTAATCAAAGAAGTTAATTCCAGTGCAGGTCGAATTGAAATCGCACTAGTCGATGAAATATTTGCTGAAATTTGTAACGATGACCCGGATTGTGTTGGTAATGAATTGGGGAACACTACGAAAGAGGCACTAGGGGTAATCGACCCACTATTGGGTACTTACAGCATTCCTTCTCAAACTACAATCGATACAATTGTCAATGAAATGTATGAAGACAATGGTGAACCTTCACCTGGTCTAAACAAACTTGCGAGAGATACAGATGGAGATGGCTTCCTTGACCGTGCTGTAATCATTATAGGTGTCGAAGAAAAGAAAACTGCAAAGCAGGTTATCGAACAGACCCAAGAAAACATAACTGCAATTTCTTTAGAAGAAAGACCTTGCAAGTTTAATCAAGACGGTACACCTGAAGCAGGTGCAGGATTGTGTAATTGGGAAGACCTCGGAATTACGATGACCCTAACAGGTCCAGTTCCTATTACAAATGCAGTTACAGAATTCTCATTCAAATTATTCTGGCAAATATTCCCGCTCGCAATTGTACTGGTTGCCCTGGGACTATTCGTATTCCACTCTGATGTTTTACAAACAGGTTCATGGAGGCCAGTACAAGGATTCAAGGTAGTAGTAATCGCTGGACTTCCAACACTATGTTCAGTGTTTTGTACGTTAGGTTTGATTGGTTATACCGGTTATGAGGTGACGATGACGGTAATTATTGTAGGTCCGATTTTGTTAGCTCTAGGAGTATCATACGGTTTACATATTACAAACCGTTATGCAGAAGAAACAGGAACCAAAGACGAAAAGATCCGTCAATCTTTAGCATCTACCGGAAGGGCTGTGTTCCTTTCTGCAGTAACTACTGTGATTGGTTTTATATCTCTAACATTCACTCCTATGAAGCCGATAGAAACCGTTGGTATTGCTCTGTCTGGTGGAATAATAATCGTATATCTCCTGACTATGGCAATGGTACCAAATCTAACTTTGTTACTTGATTTACGAAAACCAAAACATCCCCCTCTACCAATTTTCGAAAAGGTAGTTCAGATTCCAATAAAGCAATCCAAAGCCGTAATTGCCTTCTTCCTCATTTTGATATTTATCTCTGGATTTTGGGGCCAAGAAAATGTTGAGGAGAACATCGATTTACTGGGTATGGCTCCTGAAGACGAACCCTCTGTCAAAGCGATGTACAAATACTCAGAGGACTTCAATGCAGGCCAAGTTGGGATGGTGTTAATCCAGGGAGATATATCTGGTGAATCCCCGATGGAAGAGGCTGAACCCGTCGAAAAACTGATGGGTATATCGGCATTAGAACAGGACCTCAATACTATTGACCAAACAAACGCAGTTAGCGTTGTGTTCCTAATGAAGTCTGTTGGGTTTGGTGGGAATTTGAGTGGAACTGCCATCTACAACTTGACAAATAATCCATTATTCCCTGAAGATCTTCGTGATGCCCTAGAGCCTTATCTGAATCGCCAGTATTCAGAAGATGTTACTTTCTGGGAAGTTCTAACTGCTCCTCGTGCGAATGGAACAGAAAATAATAACGTTGAAAGATTCCTTCTGAATGTATTTTATTCTAGTCTAACCGATGAAACACGTGGATTATTCATCTCTGATGATTACAAACGAAATTTACTCTATGTGGACATGCCGTTCGTACCAGTTGCTGAAACTAGTTCTGCTGTTGACCAAGTCAATGATTTCACTTCACGTGATTACAAAGGGGACATCTATGCTGGTGAATTAACTGGTGTTGCTGCTACTGCAATCGCAGTCAACGAACTTATTGTTAGCAGCCAATGGTCATCTCTCGGTTTCGCTATTGCTTTGACACTCATGACTTTAGCAATCGTTTTCAAGGATATAAGATTCTCAATTTGGACTACGGCTCCGGTTATTGCCACGGTTGCACTTCAATGGCTTGTGATGTGGCAAATGGAAGTTTCACTTTCCCTGGTAACTGTAATGATCGGCTCAATTTTGGTCGGTGTTGGAGTTGACTTCTCGATTCACATTGCGAACCGCATACGAGAATTGGGCGGCGGAATTGAAGCGATTAGGACATCTACAGTCAGTACTGGAATGTCACTGTTCGAAGCAGCGACCGTTACGACACTGGGAATGGTGACTGCATATCAAATTCCTATTCCCGAAATCAAACCGTTCATTACTGTAATTATTATTCTATTATGGATTGCAGCAGCAAGTGCTTTGATTCTATTACCTGCAATATTTGTACTCCTCGAGGAATTAGGAATCGGTTCAACTGGTGGTGCTTCTTCTATGGCTCGCAAACTTGGATTGGGCAGTGTTGCAGACCGTGGTGACATCGACATTGTTGATGCTGCCTTAATTCCAGACCATGGCGATGCATGGTGAACTCTAAGGGATGCCACCCTGACGAGTGCACATGGTGCGATACTGGTTGATGAAATCTGAGCCCGACGTCTACCCATTTTCGCAATTGGTTGCTGACGGCTCAACGCACTGGGACGGGGTAAGGAATTACCAAGCAAGAAACATGATGCGCGATGATATGAAAATGGGTGACATCGTTCTATTTTATCATTCAAACACCAAACCTCCGCACGTTGCAGGAATTGCTAAAGTGTGCCGTGAAGGATATCCTGATCATACATCATGGGATGCTGATGGCAAATACTTTGATGAAAAATCAACCCCTGAAAACCCCCGCTGGATGATGATAGATATCGAACCAGTTCAAGAAATGAACATGGTGAGCTTAGGCGATATCAAAGCAAATCCAAACCTTGAGGAAATGCCACTTGTTCAAAGAGGACAGAGACTTTCGGTTCAACCAGTTTCCAAACAACAATTTGATGAGATTTGTAGAATGGGTGGATTAGAATGATTCCAGTATCGGCTCGTGCTTCTACAATTGAATACGCAATTCGCGATGTAGTAGTTCCGGCAACTAAACTTGAAGCAGAGGGCCACCAAATTATCAAACTGAATATTGGCGACCCAATAGCGTACCCTGGTCTTCCAACTCCGACTCATATGGTAGATGCATACATTGAAGCTTTAGCCCAAGGTAATAATGGATATTCTCCATCATATGGCCTTTCTGAACTTCGAGATGCCATATCTAAAGATGAGATGTCCAAGGGCTGGAATTGTTCTACTGGCGATGTATACGTTTGTCATGGTGTCACTGAAGCGCTACAGATTATCTTTGCAGCCACTCTAGAAGAGGGAACCAAGGTTCTAGCTCCTGGTCCGCATTATCCTCCTTACATGGCATATCCCCAAATGTATGGTGCAAGCACTATCGAATATGCCTTGAAGTCTGATGATGGGTGGGCAATTGACCTAGACGATATTGAATCAAAGATGGATGATGATGTACGCTTATTGGTAGTGATTAATCCTAATAACCCAACCGGCAATGTTGCAAGTGCAGATGAAATTGACAAGTTATTGAGTATAGCAAATAAGTGGCCCAATTGTATGATTGTGGCTGATGAGATTTATGATGGATTGGATTTTAGTGGCAAACAAGTTTCAGTAGCCTCTCGTTCAACTGATGTTCCAGTTTTCTCTCTCAACGGAGTCTCAAAAGTCTATTATGCGCCAGGGTGGCGAATTGGCTATCTAGCGATTCATGACCCAACAGATGTTCTTGTTAATGTCCGAGACGGAATTGAACGGCTTTTGCGCTCAAGACTTTGTGCGAGCACTCCGGCTCAATTAGGATATTTGGCTGGACTTAAATGTGACCGCTCTTGGATGGAAGTTCACACTTCTAAAGTAAAAGCACGCCGCCAATTATGTCTTGACCGGATCGCAGAAATTGATGGTCTTGAAGTTGAGGCCCCTGGAGGGGCATTCTACATGTTTGCCAGACTAACTGACGAATACTGGTCGAAAAACGACAAGGATTTTGTGCTAAAACTATTGCATGAAGAACATGTATTAGTCGTGCACGGTAGTGGCTTTTCTCCTGAAAAGGGCTCAGGCCATATCAGGATAGTATATTTGGCCGATGAAGCCACACTGCATACCGCATTTGACCGTATTTCTTCATTTTTACAGCGTCACAGATTGGCGAAGATGTGATGAAGTCCATGCCGTAGGCATGGTTGATGAGGCGCTGGCTACTCGCATGCTTTGCATGCCTGATTTTTACTCCCTTGGCCAGTGCAGGGACTATTGAAAACCCGTCGAGTTTCTCGGTAAATCACCTCCTACCGTTCCTAATTGCTTTCACTACTGCAATAATTCTTTGGAAGTGGATGATTCCAAGTCAACTATCTGGCTTGCAAGTCGGGTTTGAGATTGATGATGGTCTATACGAAGTCCATAGTTTGTCGAAAGGTAGGGGCGGGGTTAGACGCCTCATACAATTGCCAAATGTTGGATTTGGAGTCGCCCTTTACATGATGGCGATGACGGGGGTTCTTCTTCTGATTGCAGAATTGATATTTGAACCAGAAGTGTATTATTTACCAAATATCCTTTTGATGGGATTACTGGTTTTGATTCCAATTATTATTTCTCCTTGGGAGTCGTTAAACGGGCAATTAGTAGGCCGTAGAATGGGTATTGGTAAGACCAAAATCGTCAGGCTATTTATCAGAAGGTTTGGAACACTCGCCGGACTATTCATAGCATCCATCGGCTCATACTTTTTCATTATTCCAGAAATTGATTCTTCTCAAAAGCCAATTGCATTAGCGATTGCTGTATTAATTTTCATGGGCCCGACAATTCTTGCATATGGTCGCATTATGGGTGCGTCATGGAATATGCTAATGATTGGAAAGTTCCGAACTTGGTTGGGCCGTCCTAATCCAATCGATGCAGAAAAATTAGGGTTTGTAGGTAGAGCATTTGCATTCATTTTGATGCTATTCCTTGTTACAATGCCTTTGACTGCCATCAATGGAATAGTTACGGTAATTCATATAATGCTAAACGACCCCAATAACTCACAAGAAGTTCTGAATTATGGAGGGATATTGGGTCATGAAGTGTACCTTTTGATTCAAGAGAACCCTCTGTTAGCCGAGTGGGAAGCGCTCAAAAGCCTACCAGAAGTCTTGGCTGCATATCTTTCTCTGAATATTGCAATCGTTGGATTAGCTTTCATCTTTGAACTGATTCGTAACCTGTTCCTTGGTGGCCAGGCATTTGGTGGACTTGGTGGTGTATTGCTGGCCACGCCTCGTGAAATACGTTCTGAAGACAGTGCCCAGGCTAGAGTTCTGTACTTTGCATTCGCAGGATTTAGTGGGTATACTGCACTGCTATTGATTTTGGTTTGTTACAAAGAATTCGGAGATTTGATGCCATTCATTGAATGGTTTGAATCTAATGGGTTTGACGAGAAAAACCGTTTACTAGTGACCTGGATTTTTATCGCAGTGGGTCAGGCTATTTTCCTAATTACATGGGTGCTCTCAGTTGCAAAGTTCAATATTTTACGCAACTTGAAATTTGACCTTAACCCCGATGCAAGAAGAGAAGGAGCAATCCTGAGCGGTGGTGGAAATTGGATGTTCGATCTGATTGATGATGCAGCAGCGAAGAATGACCTTGATGCACTCATACGTTTCCAAATGCGCTCAATTGGTGAAGATGAAGCCATTGTTAGAATGGCTAAGAGTCGTGCGAGAATGCTGGAGATGGCCATTCGTGGATTATGGCCTGCGGCCATTGAAGAAGGAAAGAAGGTTCTTGCACAAGCAGGTGGCGATAATGATGAGGCTAGGATGATAATAGCAGCAGGTCACATCGCCTGTCGTAGACTAGATGCTGCAAGGGAGTCACTGCATAATTTACAGCAACCCGAGGGATATGATGAGCCAGAACTCATGGCTTTCGTATGCGAGTGGTTTGACCCTTGGAATGGCTCTGTTGATGAGGACGACCTTTGGGATTGGGAAAATAATCCTTGCATAGACCATCTTAATGATTTGATGAGAATGATGCGCGCATGGAGTCCCCAACCTGCTGATGGTGCGATGCATAAAGACAGCCTAACTGTTAATGCAAGACTTTCACATATCGCATTACTTAGAGCGCAAAATTTACATAAAGATGCTTTAGACATATCTCTACGCTTGGTTAGAGAATATCCTTTGAGGGTAAAACCAAGAATTGCAGCCTCACTATGTTTAGTGGACAAGGGAGAATGGCATAGTGCATTAAGCGTCTTGAATGAGTTAGAAGAGACTGATCCTTATGACCCTAGAGTCAAAGCTCTAGCGAATATACTTGGTAGGCCCAAAACTGATGATGATGAAGACATTCTTGAAGTTGCTTTAACCAAGCCCGCAACAAAGCGCTCACGTAGATGGATTGATGATGCGCCAGTCAACCCAGTAGCCGCTTTGATGCTAAAAAGTGGTATAGATGAAGCATTGAATGCTAACGTCATGATTGTGGCATCTAGTGCAGTCTCTAGGAAAATGACACCTAGGTTTACATCGGGAATTATTTCTCAAGTTATCAATTGGGGTATACTTACACCATTATGGCTACTTGTAGGGATATATGCATCTGGTGAAATTGGAATACTAGAAGGATTAGCAATTTCACTCGGACTAATCATAGTTCATCAGAATGCTCGTCGCTTCAAGAAGCAACAATCTAGAGTGATTAGGCACAGAGATCAAAAGGCGATGGTCGCATATGCTAAACGTATAAAACGCCACAAAATCAGTCTCAGTCGTAGCGAAACGCCGGTTGGTACCCATCTACTACTTACTGGAATGTTGCTAACCATAAACGGGATTGTTTACGACATTGGAATGCCAGGTTGGATGACTACTCTCATTCCTAAAGAAAGCGAGCGAGCAGTCAAACCTAAACTCGCTCGTAGGGCTAATGCAATGAAGCGTGAAAGGGATGCTAGAATGCAAAATCTAACTCCAGGGTGGTGGCTTAAGCGACCTAAAGAAGAGGGTGCTGGAGTGCCTGCTATGGAGAGGCTGGTTGGCCCAGTGGCATATCGTGGACGTGAGCAAAAAATACAACGTAAATCTGGTAAAGCTGGACGTCCGGTTGGTCGCTCTCCAAACCGTAAAGGGATAATGTCTTCAGAACTTACAAGAAAAGGTATTCCGCACAATACGATTGTGTCAGAAAAGCAATCACGCGCTACTAATAGCGGCGGTCCTAGAAGGCCTAGATGAGAACAGAATTTTGAACTCTTTATTCCAAAGGGTCAAAGGCCGTATGCTAAAGGAGTGTAACATGATTGAGCCCAAAGGCAGTTGGAGTTCCAGTCCAGAGAATTTTAATCATGCTCAGGTAGTCATGGACGCTGTAGTTGAAAGCGGAACTCTTTATCGCGATGGTTTAGGCATGATCGCTAGCGAAAACATCGTTTCACCAATGGTTCAGAAAATAGTTTCCAGTGACTTACACGGAAGGTATGCCGAAGGCCTTCCATTCAAGCGCTACTACCAAGGTTGTGGTGGTTTTGATACCATTGAAGACTTGGGATTAAGCCTAGCAAAGGAAGTCTTTAACGTTCCATTTGCAAACATTCAATCAACCAGTGGTACAGTTTCCAATATTGCAGCAATGAAGGCATTAGCAAAACCAGGTGATGCAATAACTGCTGTATCGACTGCAGATGGTGGTCATATTTCTCATGCTAGAATGGGAGCGGTTGGTTTGCGAGATTTGAATCTCTCAACTTATCCATGGGACGAGGAAAGAATGGAGCCCGATATCGACGCATCTGCTGATTTGATTCGGGAAGTAGCGCCAAAAATTGCATTGTTTGGTCAATCGGTTTTCCTATTCCCTACCCCACTAAAAGAACTCGCAGATGCGGCTCACGAAGTTGGAGCTACTGTGATGTATGATGGGGCCCATGTATTGGGTTTAATCGCAGGCGGTTGTTTTCAAGACCCATTGCATGAAGGTGCAGATGTTATGACTGGTTCATCTCACAAGACATTCCCTGGACCACAAGGTGGTTTCATTTTATCTTCAAGTGAGGACGAGAAATTCCAGAGAAAATTGAACAACTCAGTTTTCCCAGGAACATGTTCTTCCTACCATCTGCACCACGTAGCCGGTAAGGTGGTTGCTCTTGCAGAGTTCAAAGAATACGGTGCTGAATTGTCTAAAAATACAGTTGCTAATGCCAAAGCCTTTGCTTCGTCTTTGGCGGCAGAAGGATTTGATGTTTTAGCCGAGTCAAGAGGTTATACCGCGTCGCATCAAGTGTTAACAAGACATGGTGAATTGGATTCTGGAGCAGGGGCAAAAGCAGCAGATTTACTTGAACAAGCAGGAATCATTACCAACATGAACATGCTTCCTGGAGATACCAAGGCAATGACTCCATCCGGCTTGAGGCTAGGTGTTCAGGAATTGACACGTGTGGGAATGGGAACTGACGAGATGACGGATGTGGCACGATTTTATGCTCGTGTGTTATTGAAAGGAGAAGACCCTAAATCGGTCAAAAAAGATGTTAGAGATTTCAAATCTAATTATCAGGTAATTCGTTATTGTTTCAATGAAGCAGAATCTAGCGGATATCCATTGTGATCTTCATGCCACTAATAGATGAGGCAGAAAATCTTCTAGATGCAGAATTAATGTCTGCACTTGAGTCTAACTTTACATCCCGTGATGGTTTAATCTTGGATTTGCATGGAAATCCATGGTATAGGTGGCGTTCTGATGGTTTGGGAGCCTGGTGGAGGATGTTTGAGGAAACAATCAATGCACCAATGGGTAGAAGACTAGCTAATTCTGCATGCGATGAAGAAGAATGCCTTCTAAATTCGGGGGAATTAGATTTCACTGGACTTTTCCGCAAGAAAAAATTCACTAAATCCTTGGTTAATCGTTGGTGGCTGTGCGGTTGGGGACAACCTTCAATCCAACCTGCTACAATTGATGGGGTTAGTTTGACTCCAGTCTTTGCTGGCTTCTTGCAAGCGGCGATTGAAAGAATAGACTCAAAGAGGTACAGGATGAGATGGGAGCAGAAAACATCTGATTCATGTGTTCTGAATCTTGAGCCTAGTAATCATCCGATAACTGCAGCCAAAACATCCTTTGAACCTTATATTCCAGGTTCTAGATTTACTTTGGATGTCGAAAAAGGATGGCGAATAGATGGACAAAGGTTTCATTTGTTACCAGTCGGCATGTTTAGAAGATTAGAAGAGTCTTGTGCAGGATTGGTTGCTCATATTAGTGATGATGAAAGGTCATCATGGCCTGATATGAGTGATGGTTTCATGTCGGTTGCTATCGCTTGCAAAAATCTGTTCGTTGCAGGCGAAGAAATATTTTTGGCCTCGGATGCAGAAGGTTGGATGGAGAGTTGCAAATCCTTCTTTGCACCAATGGGACTTTCGGTGCCAACTTCGGTTAGTTCCATAGACGATAAAGGCGGTATAGAACTTGTCTACAAGCAACTTCCGTTGGTTTCAGTAACTGTCGGTTATCTCGCTGGAGCATGGACTAGATGTGAGGGGAGACCGGTGAAAGTAAACGTCATTTTACAGGGTGAGGATACAAAAATCTCATTACAATCCCGCTACGAAATCGCATGAAGTTTCGTTAGAATTAAGTGATTATTAGCAAATCAAGTACCGTGAAGGTTTATGACCGGAACAGTAGTCGAACAATCTGCATTAGCGTGCGGAGCGTATTACTATGTCAGTGTCACACAATCAAATGGCCTATGTTGCCATAGTTTCAACTCTTATTTTTGGCTCCCTTTTCGTGGGTGCTACTGGCTTCTTCCAAACTAGTGACGGAGTGGGTGATTTCGATTCATCATTCGAAGAAGATTTGATTGGAGATGGTTCCAATACTGGCCAGTCTGTTGACACTGACTCGGATGGTTTAGTAGACGCTGTAGAGTTGCAGTACGGCACTGACCACGAGAATCCGGATACAGATGGCGACGGTCTCTCAGATGGATGGGAAGTAGCCAACGGACTTAATCCACTAGATAATGGTGAATCTGATGATGCTGACAATGATCCAAGTGAAGCCAACTCTGAAGGTGCGGAAGAGCAGGAGGAAGATGACTCCTGGCCTGACCCTGATGACGGTCCTAAGGGAGACCCTGACCGTGATGGACTAATCAATTCGATAGAATTACTCGAAGGAACTAATCCCAGACTTGCTGATACTGATGGTGATGGACTAAATGATAAGTGGGAAGTAACATACAAGCTAGTTGTTAACCACCCTGCAGGAAACTATACTCTATTCGACCCACTTTCTGGAAACTGGGATTGTGTTGAACTGAATGATGCTATGGAGGAATCCTTAGAGGCTCATTTCAATGGTGAAAATGGAATCGCAGATTGGGACAACTTGGCTAATGCAGCAGGACAACATTCCTGTGACCAGGTTTTAGATTCTGATTCTGACAACCTGTTTAACCTCGAAGAAGAACAGTACGGTACAGACCCTACAAATGCTGATTCCGATGGTGACCTGCTCAACGACATTCACGAAATTTCTAACTCGACTATTTCTGTAATGAAGGCTACAGGACGCGATTGTGGTATGAGCCTCCTCGACCCAATTGTTCGTAATGCACCATTCGCCGAAGAGGCACAAGAGAATGGACTTGCTTGGTTCAAGGAAGACATGGATGGAGATGGATTATTGAATGGCCCATCTGACTGGGACACTGACGGCGATGGAATGCCTGATGGTTTCGAATTTTGTTTCTCTAATGTATTAGAACACCCTAGCGCAGGTATGCAGGTGGCTTCTAACCAACTTCTAGACCCTGCTAACAACTCCGATGGATATGGAGATTGGGACGAGGACGGGATGAACAACATCGAAGAATACCAAGTAGCCAATATCTTTGGTATTGAGAAATTCACATCCCCATGGCATGCTGACACAGACGATGATGACATGCCAGATGGTTGGGAAGCAACCAATGGATTAGATCCTAGGGATGGTTCCAATGGTGACCTCGATTCAGACCGTGATGGTTACGATGCAGATGGCGATGGTGCAGTCACCTTCTCAACACTTGAAAATGCAGCATTAGTGGTTGCTATTGATGTTGAATTAGACGACTGGGTCAGTGCTAACGAAACAGTTGCACGTGCAAGAATCACTCTTTCTGGTGGTAATCAGCAAGTAATTCCTCTTGTTGCTCCAGTCGATGGATATGTTTACTCCATCAATGTTGAAGTAGGCGACACTATCGAAAGCCGTCTTGACGTTTGGATAGAAATAGTCGAACTCGATGAAATGTTCACTAACTTAATGGAATACAATGCGAGAGATTCTGATGGTGATGGCATCATTGATGGAAGATCTACTGACCCATTGAACCCAGATACCGACGGTGACGGTCTCAAAGATGGAATCGAAGTAATAGGTTGGTATATTCTTGTAGTAAACCGTGGTGTGCAAAATACTCACGTAACTTCAGACCCTGGACTTTGGGATACCGATGAAGATGGATTATCTGATTTCAGAGAATTTAATGAAATCTGTGACACTGGTTCAAATGCATCGAATGCAGATACTGATGGAGATGGACTTGGCGACCAGGCAGAGGCTCTGAACGGATTCTCTTGGTATGGAGAAGGCTATTTCACCAGCCCATGTATGTTTGATACAGACAATGACGGTCTCGAAGATGGCGAAGAAGTAATTCTCGGTCAGGATAATTTCCTAACACATGCTAACAATTCAGATACCGATGGTGATGGATTGATTGATGGGCATGAAGTTCTATTCGTTCCAAGACCATACCAAAACCCTACCAACCCTTTGATTAACGATACGGACGGTGATGGTATGCTCGACGGTTGGGAGATGCAAGTCGAATCTATCGAGGACAACTCTAAATCCCACTCTCTATGGGTTTCAACTGATTTGTGGCTTCCACCTGGTTGTGATTCTATGATAGAGTGTGGCCTTGAACCTGGAGGATATATTTGGAAGAACTGGCTCACCGGTTTCATTCTTGAGAAGAAGTATGAGATTCATGAAATGAACATGACCAATTTCGTTGTACCTACAAATTCACTATGTAATGGTTGCAATGGAAGATGGGCTCTTGACCCATCTGAAGGTTCACTGAAGGATGACACATACGATATTGACAATGACACACTCGCAAATGGAGCAGAAGCTCCAGACAGGTGGAACACCAATCCGGTTGATGATGACACAGATGGTGACATGTTGCCTGATGGATGGGAAGTAAAATACTCAGAGCAAGCACTGATCAATGGATTGGTTGACAATTCGACATACAGCGCAAACGGTGCTCGTGGTGTGATGGACCCTGCGCTGAAGGATTCTGATTTGGATGGAATTGATGATGGCATGGAAGACCCTGACAAGGATGGTTTGAATCGTACTGGATTAATTGCTAAGTATTGTCCATCTTACGAAGACCCACAGTCTAGTAATTGTCATATTGACCCAGATAGTCCTGATGGAAAAATGTTCTATGACAATCTAGAGAATTACACTAGCTTTGAAGAATTTGTGAATGGTACTAACCCTATTGCAAATGATTCCGATGGTGATGAATGGGATGATGGCCCTGAAGTATTCTACCAAGACCATGATGATGACGGAATGGCAACAGGATGGGAATATTACTTCAATTTCGATCCGTTTGATTCAGCCGATAGAATGGTTGACACAGATGGTGACGGCCACATCAATTACTGTGAATACAAGTGGGATACAAACCCACGAGACATCAATAGTTTCCCGGGCCAAGGCCAACTCTGTAATGCATTTGAGGAGTGACGATGAAGCGATTAAAGAAGTCCGGCATTTTGTTGGCTTCGCTTTTGCTTTTGGCCATTCCTTTGCCTAATGGTAGCGCTTTTTCAGATAATGAGCCTGCTATAACAAGTGCTCTTGAAGATGGTGCATGGGTAAATAATACTCTTACAATAAATGGTTCGACTACAATACCCGCCCAATATGCAAATTGGGCATTATATGATGTGACTGACCCATATGCTGAATGGGATGAATTACGAAGTGGAGATTATTTTACTGAAGTGATTCCCGTAGATGATGGTATATGGATCTGGTCGATAACATTCGATATTAGTGGATTAAATTGTACATGTTGGTTAGAAATAAGTCAGCCTGATGGAATTGAAAAGGCTTTGTTGAATAGAATAGTTTTCATTGGAGATGGACCTCATAACCCTGTAATTACCCCATTGCATCCCCTAACTTTTTTTGTTGATGACCCTGTCGAGTTGTCAGCACAAGGTATACTTTCAAACGGTAATGTCTCCGATACAAAGTTATCACTTGAATGGTGTTATGCCCCACTAGGTGCATGTGACGGCGAATCAAACTCTTCTGAAGTCAACGTAGTTTGGACTGGTAATAATGGCGCTTTCATTCTCGATGCCAATGAATTAGGATTGACTGATGGAGTTTGGGAGTTTTCATACATTCTTCAAGACGAATTCCTCAGGAACTCACCACCGGTAAACTTCCGTGTAAATATTGACCAAACCGACCCACATTCGGTATTGATTTGCCCTGAACATGCTCTCGAAGGTGATTTAGTAATCATTGACGGTACAGAATCAAGAGACGGTTTTTGGGGGCCAAGTTTACAGGCGGTTTGGTATATCACTCAACCAGATGGTGTATTTCGAGTAGCAGAGGAATCTGAGACTGATGGGATGATCTTTAATTTAATCCCAACTCATTCCGGGAATTATTCCATACAACTCGATGTTGTTGACTTGGTTGGAAGAAGGTCTAGCTCTACCGTTCACATTTTGGTGGAAAACGTTGAACCGGTATTAGATTTGCAAATTGATGAAACCACCATTCATGAATCACAAACTTGGCAAGTAAGTGAAGGTGACAATTTTGAGATTTCAGTGCTTGCTACCGATACTGGGATGGACAAGGGGACCCTTGTCTATCAATGGTACCTAGATGGCGAACTGGTCTCCTCAAATACGTTCTTTGTTTCAGAAGAATTGGATATTGGAACACATGATTTGCTCTTGGTCGTAACAGATGATGATGGTGCGAGTAAATCACATCAAATGCAGATAATGGTTAATGCAAAAGTTGTGAACGATGAAAAAGAATTAGATTTTACTGTAATTTTGATATTTGTTATGTTTATTGGGATTGGAATCACGGTTTTTAGAAAAACAAGAATGAGTGAACATGAGTCTGCAAGCATGCCAAAGTGGGGGGATACTGCCAATTCTGATGCTGAAAAAGTAATTGGTAAGAGTAGTGATGATAATCATATTTGGAATGATTCCGATGCCTCCTACGGAGGCAAGGACTGAAAAATCAGTCCCTACACCGCTGTAACATGTGGGGAGACTCTCTGAAGGCTGTGGGCAATGAGCCTGCTGTAATTCATGATGATGAATATCGTGCACGTCAATCACGATTATTATCTCAACTTCGGCCTAAAGATTTGTTGATTATTACAGCCCCGCACGAGTCTACTCGTTCCAATGATGTCCATTATCCATATCGTACCAGTAGTGATATGCTGTACCTTTGTGGTTGGGAAGATCCAGAATCCGTATTTTGCGCCTACCATGAGGATGGTAAATGGATTACTGCGCTGTTCGTACAACCTTCTGATGTTCTAAAAGAAATATGGGAAGGTCGCCGTCCTGGCGTTGAGGGTGCAGTGGAGAATTGGCCTATTGATTTGGCATATCCACACGGCGAGTTGCCTGAGAAATTGTCCAAGATGCTAGAAAATTGCTCTAGAGTATTTGTCAAAATGGGAGTCGATCCTGATGTTGATGAATTGATTGAAACAGAAATGAAAACTATGAGTCGTGCGAAACAAAAATTAGGTACTGGCCCAGTTAGCATAGTTGACCCCTCTTCAAAAATAAATGAATTACGCTTGAGAAAATCTGATGCAGAGATAGATTTGATGCGTCATTCTGCAAAGGTGGCTAGTCAGGCCCATATCCAAGCCATGGCGAATACGAGACCAGGGGTTGGAGAATGGCAATTGGAAGGAATAATTGAAGGATTTTTCAAGTATTGTAAGACTTCAGGAATTGCCTATCCGTGTATAATTGGTAGTGGAGATAATGCTACAGTGCTTCATTACACAGTAAATGATGACACCTGTGATGACGGTGAAATCCTATTGATTGATGCTGGATGCGAGTACAAAGGATATGCATCAGATATCACTCGTTCATGGCCAGTCAATGGCAAATTTAGTGAAGCACAGGCAGAAATCTATCAGGTTGTATTAGATTCTCAATTAGCAGCAATAGATGAATGTAGAGTCGGAAGGCCTTACAATGCTCCTCATGAAGCAGCTAGAAGAGTCCTCGCTGAAGGATTGATTAGTTTGGGTCTTACAAACCAGAGTCTAGAAGAGGCCCTCGACTCTGAAAAAGGCGACCTGAAGAAATGGTACATGCACAATACGGGCCATTGGTTAGGAATAGATGTCCATGATGTAGGAGTTTATCTTCCAGATGGTGAAACTCGTGTTTTCGAAGAAGGTATGGTGATAACTGTCGAGCCTGGATTGTATTTCGGTGCTTGGAGACCAGATGTTGATTGCCCGCAAAGATATGCTAATATCGGTATCAGGATTGAAGATGATGTTTTGATTACAAAGGATGGTCCAGATGTCCTTTCGATTGATTGCCCAAAAACAATCGCTAATATCGAAGAGATTGTTGGAACTGCCTGAGGTGGAACCGTTGAATTGGAGTGAAGTGTTATTTTCCATCAAGGATGGAAAGCATCGATTAACACCTGAAGAGGCTGTTATTCTATATCGCGATGCTCCATTACACTCTCTTCGAAGCGCAGCAAATTTACGTCGTAAACAAATCAATGGAGATAAAGAGGTCACATACCTCATCGACCGTAACATAAACTACACAAATATCTGTACAATCAATTGTCAATTTTGTTCTTTTTACCGTCCTCCCGGTCATGATGAAACTTATACTCAAACAATTGAGGAGATCAGCCAAAGGGTGCATGAATTAGAACAGATTCAGGGTTCAAGGATCTTGATGCAAGGTGGCGTAAACCCTGAACTTGGCATCGATTACTACACGAAATTACTGAATTCTTTACGGGAACTCCATCCAACTATAGATTTGGATTGTTTTTCACCGATTGAAATTGAAGGTATTTCAGATGTAACTGGCATGTCTACCCTTGATGTCTTGAAACATCTCAAAGAAGCCGGAATGCACGGACTACCAGGTGGTGGAGCTGAAATGCTAGTTGAAGAAGTCCGCAAAGACGTATCTCCAAAAAAAGGCTCACCTGATAATTGGTTACGGGTTATGTCAGAAGCTCAGTCTCTCGGATTAATTACCAGTGCAACCAACGTTTTTGGATTTGGTGAAACTTTTGAGCACAGAGTTGAACACATGAGGCGAATCAGAGATTTACAGGACCAAAGCGTTGAGAAATACTCCAATGGTTTCACTTCCTTTGTTTCATGGCCAGTCCAATTAGAAAACAACACATATGGTAAACGCAATCGCGGTAAAAACCGTGTTGAATTGGGTGCAGGTCCTAGCGAATACCTTCGCCACGTAGCAGTATCCAGGCTATTTTTCGATAATATTTTGCACATACAAGCCTCATGGCCCACCATGGGTCTATCTATCGCCCAAATGGCGTTGTTAGGCGGTGCAGATGATGCCGGCTCAACAATGATGGAAGAGAATGTTGTATCCGCTTCAGGTACTGAAAAAATGGAGGCGAGTGAATCAGAATTGCAAAATGCAATCGTTAGGGCCGGCTATGTTCCCCGAAGGAGAAATTCACGTTACGATTTACTGGATACGCCAAATCCTGAAACAGAACTCAAGGATTTAGCAGCACCGCCACCAACTCAGTTCTGATTATACCATACCAGCCAAATATTTGCTCGTATCTCCCTTCCGCCACCGTTTGTATCTTGGGGGACGTATTCTTGTCCGTTAAACAGGCCCCGATACTCGAGATTATTTGTACTTGAATTGTCAACCCAATCAGTGATGTCGTAAGTCCACTGCTTCACATCTTGTCCCGCACACCATCCGGCTCTACCAAATGGCCAGGAACCGTACTGATTGGCAACAACTCCATCATCGACTTTCTTTTCACATCCCTGATTGTCACCTACAATTGGGTGCCACTCATATGCGTGGAATCCATTGAGGTAGTAGTGATGTTCATGGTCACAAAACTCTGCGCAATTCGCTTGGTCTTGGTTGAAGCCATGACCGGTGATTGTAGCAACAATCTTGACCGAGTCATAGTCCGTTAATGTCGAAAAATTATGTTGACGTTTGTAGGTCGACTCATTGTTATATTGTCCGTTGAATTGACCACCTGTGAATACTTGCTCGCCGCTACTACTGCGCTCGCCCACATTCCAATCTGAGAATAATAATTTGATCGTCATCATTCCTTTGTTAGCACCTTCATATTTGAAAGTTCGAACATCATTATCTTCCAACATGAATAGGTATGGGCTGATGTCGGTAAGCCATCGTCCTTCTCGACCATATGTCGTAATCCAACGCATGAATTCGGTGCCACAACTCGCCGAATCATTTCGTTCACAGATTTTCATGTAAGCAAGGTAATCCCACTCATGGCAACCACCATCGGCATAGCGGTCTCTTCTTTCTTCACATCCGTGTTCATGGAATACTTCTAGGGTATCGTATGTTGAGATATTATTTGGCAATGAAATGCTCACGTTCTCATACTTCGTGCCATACCCTGAATTCCATCCGCCACTATGCCATGCCTCATCAACGATAGTGACAGTATGCACATTGGGGTCAGTCTCTCTCACTTCAGTAGGGAACTCATAATTGTACATCCTTGCTTCATATGCCCAATGTGTGATGTCATTAGATTGACTTGTCCAAGCATAAATAGAGCCAATTTCACGAGCTCTCTGGAAACGGTCAATCCCGTAGTACAAGGTGTTCCAATTATTGATTAAATCCCCCATTCCTCCACTTGATGCAGACATGTCTTGGTCGATGTAATGAATTCTGTCTTCCCACTTCAGTTCCTCTTCTGGATTGAGTGCATTTTGTACAGCCGTTTGCCTACCTAGCACATCGTTGTGGTATGAGTTGTCGAATGAACCGTAGAATAGATGCGCATTGTCTGGTAATTGCCTGATCATTGAACCGGGGTTACTTGACCAATCCCCATTGTTTCCACTTCCTGAAGAGTCTGTATATTTGAATAAGAATATGTAAACATCATTTCCATTCCATTCATTTCTAAAAGACCATGTTCCATCTAAGGTTGGTAGAGAAAAGTGAGCTACTGTATCCATTCTTCCATTGCCATGACCAGTTTCCTTCCAAGAAACCGGTAATTGATAAACAGCACAACCCGCATTATCTGGAGTCCATTTCTCTTTAGTATCTGAACAATTGTCGACATTTGAGAACACTCCATCTCCGTCTAAATCTGCACATCCAACTTCGTTTACACTATTTCCAATGGGTGTCCCCGGGCATGAATCATCAGAATCCATGATTCCATCGGAATCAGTATCCCTTTCTGTCGCGTCACAGCCTCGCTCATCTATATCCTGAGCATCAAGTGGTGAGCGTGGACATTCATCCAAAGTAACTCCTGTTGAGTTAACATCGTTTACTCCATCAGAATCATCATCAAGGTCTTCAAATTCATCATTGCAACCATCTCCATCATAGTCAAACTCAGTAGTGCTGTACCAGTTTGAAAGTCCTCTCCAACAATCATCAACTGTGTCATTTACCAGGTCGTTATCATCATCTAAATCTTCTGTGAAATCTTGACAACCATCGCCGTCCCAATCGGTGTAAGGTTTAGATTCCCATCCAATATCGCCCTTTGGACAGTAATCGAATTCATCATCGATACCATCATTATCGTCATCAGAATCTTCGACTGCATCATCACACCCGTCTTGGTCATAATCATTTTCAGTTGTACTTGTCCAACCGATTTGTGATGCACAGTCATCATCAACATCGGGAATAAGATCGTTGTCATCATCACGGTCTTCTTCAAAATCATGGCAACCATCTTCATCACGGTCGGTGTTTTCATTTGGTACCCAACCATCACTCTCACCATATCCATTAGGACAGGAATCAGAATCATCAGGGATACCATCGCCATCCATGTCATCCCCTGAAAGGAGCATCACCCGTATGTTTCTAGCATCTTCAGTACTAGTCCAAATTCCACAAACTGCAGTAATTGTCACATTGTATGATTCCTCAACTACCCCTTGACTCAAAGAGAAATCCCCATTTGAATCTGGAGTTTGACTACTGATACCATCGGTTACAGTACAAGTTGATGTATCTGAATGAATCACTTTTCCAGTGATAGTAAGTGGTGCAGAGTTATCCATTTCAATCACAGAATCTGTTGAAAGAATAGTATCACCTTCATCTGGAGGATTTACGTAGAAAGAAATTTCCTCTTCAATTGAGTCATCCATTCCCTCAACAACAAGGCGTATTGTTACTAGCCAATATCCTGGCTCATCTGGTGCGAAGATTAGTTTGAAACTCTCTCCCGAATCAGTAAATGTATTTTCAATATCTGCAATTCCGCTTGGTAATTTTATTTCATATTCATAACTTCGTGAAGTATCAATTGGATAAATCTCTACAGTCCCCTCAACCAGTACAATTTCTCCTACAGAATATTCATTGTTCACTGTTTGTAAAGTGTACACATCTACACTAATAGCTTCAGGTTCAGTCACAGAATCTGCTGGTGATTCATCCGAGCCAGAGCCAAAACACCCTGATAGTAGCATTATCAACGTGAGGAAGACCGCACTGAGTGCTTTACTCTCCATGAAACTACACAATAGTGAAAGCACATGAATGCTTTCATCACAGAGTGTCACTTTCAGTTCTTCCATCTGAGATGTCAATATCCTCATTAATGGTCGATTCAGTTCGGTGTGATACTACTAATGGGCACACCCACAGTAATGGTCCCCCAACCTTTCTTTCAATGTTGACAATCAATTCCCAGTGCACTCTTACCAAGTCTCCATACAGAGTTCCTGGCCATTCACCTTCAGGGGTTTCTAGTTCGAACTCTCCACCCTCAAGGCCAAGGTTCTGCGTACCGCCATGACCCATGATTCTCATCGGTCGTAGGAACACCCCTCCTGGAACATCATGTCTTTGCATAGGTGCGTCTTCGCCCATACCAGTACCGTCATCAAGACCCTTTTCCCAATGATGTGGTAATGGTGTAGTTAGGCCAGGCGGAGGTTGACCTTCTTGATTTAGTCCTAATACGGTGAAAACTTTGTGACGTGCAGGTGGTAAAATCCCTACCCTCCATGAAAGTTTCATGCTGAGCCAATTTTCAGGTGATTCACTAAGGCTGATTTTCCCTTTTAGGTTTGAACCACTTTGTACTTCATCAACATTTATTTTAGGGTTTGGTGGCGCATTTGCTAAGAAGTACTTTTGTCGCCTTAAATCTCCTAAATTAGCCGCAACTCTTAGGGCAATTGGTGTTATCATTAGTGGAACAACAATCACAGTTAGTAATGGATAGTCTAACATTCCTAGTCGCACTTTACCAGTGCCAAAAACAGTAATACCCATTGTGTCTTGAATCGGTGCTGTAAATAAATAAAACAGACAAGCTAGCAGTATTACAACAACTATGTTCATGAAACGCCTTGCTTTTGCATGAATTGGATGTGGAATCATATACCATCCGGTGCGCTGTTTCTCAATGATTTGTGGAGTTTTTCCATGATATTTGGAATTAGTTTCATGTTCTCCCTCAACAATTCTCTCGACCAACCATGATTCCTCACTTCCTAGTCGAAACGATGGAATAACTGGTCCATCAACTTTGAATGAGTGTTCAACAATGGGGATTTTTTCTGCATTAAGTTTAGCAGATTCAAAAGGAGGATATCTAACTCGATGTTTGACATTAACCATAGAATCACCTAAGCAAATAGTAATTTAAATCCTGCTCTAACTGCAAGTTTACGGAATTCTGGAACCTTCCTTAGCAAAGTCATTCCTAGTGGAACGGGGTGTTCAATGTCCCCTTCAATATTGATTAAATCCAAAATCTCAGGTCTGTTAAACATTCTGAAATGTGAATCTAACTCCTCATCATCTGGTATGGTTACAAGCAAGTCTCTCAAGGCTCTAGCACGATCTTGTTCCTTACGAAACGCCTTGAATGGTTTACAGACTTTAGCCAAATCTCCAGACTTTAGACGTCCGTTAGCGATTGCCTTGGTGAGGTTTTCGATTATTGCTTCGACCTGTCTAAACCCTGGACCGATTCCTCCACCTGTAGTTGGCTTGGCCATTCCTGCAGCATCTCCTATTACCATTACTCTATCCTTGAAGGGCTTACGAATTACCCCACAAGGAACTGGCCCACAATATCTTGCAATCTCTTTTACGTTTGCAAACCTTTCAGCCCACAGCGGGTGATTGATCAATGCATCATAGCATTGCTCAACGCTTCTTCCCTCAAGGTCCTGTGCACGAGACCACACTCCAATTCGGTGACTGTCATTTCCTGTAGGAATTACCCATGCGAATAATCCAGGTGCTACGTCTTTACCGGTATACATTTCAAGCCAATTTGGTTTACCTTCAAGTCCGCTAACATCTGCTTGGAAACCCACCATCATCTCTTTTGGTCTTCCCATTTTGAAATACCTTCGAGTCCATGAATGAGCGCCATCGGCACCGATTAGTAAGTCACATTTCAGGTCAATTATTTCCCCTTCTCTTTCGACTTTTATCTCGACTCCATCTGGTTTCACAACGGCATCTATGGGCTTAGAAAGTAACCAGAGATGGGCTCCTGCTTCCATCGCTTGAGCCACAACTCCTTGGTCGAATCTCTTTCTGCAAACAACATGTGTCCTAACATTCCCATCTTGTCCAACTGGAACCATGATCCCTGAAGGTGAATGAATAAGTGCGCCATCTACGTTTTGTAGAATGGTCTCTTGTAGGTTTACCATATTCATTGCAGGTGGGTTAACAAGTCCTGCACACTGGAATGGCCGTCCAATTTCTGCGTGCTCTTCTATCATTAATGTAGAGACGCCTCTAGCGGCTAATTCAGTAGCTAAACGTCCGCCAACTGGGCCGGCGCCGATGATAACTACCTGATACATCAGGTCGCTCTGTCGGAGTCAGGGATGTCAAGGTTGTGCTATCTTACTTCTTTGCAAAGCGATATCCAATGGATTCGTTACCCTTGATGTACAAAGACGCACTGAATGGTTTTCCAGCCTTTTTCGAGATGAAATCATCGAAAGGACCTACCTTTTTCTTTTCCACGAGTTCCTTTGCTTCCTCTCTAGTGATTGCACGCTTGCTCATCTCACGCATGACCGAGATTTTGCAGCCCTCTGAATTCTGCTCAGATTGATAATGTGTTTCTGTCTCGATTATTCCAACATTGTGTTTAGCACACATTGCTACGATACCTTCGACAACTGGGAACTTTGTGGCATCAGCAGGTGGCGCTCTTGGTGGGAATTCAAACCCGACTTTGTTTTCTTCAACAACAAGGAATGCAGGGAAAGGCCTACCTCTCTTGGATGTGAAGTCCTCAATCAAATCTGATTTACCTTCAGTCAATATCTTCTTGGCCTCATCTACCGAAATATCTCTTTTACAAATGTTCATTCCAAGTCCACGGAATTTACACTCAGCGTTATCGCAAGCATAAGCACTTTCTCCGATTCGAATAGTACCCTGGTCACATTTTGGACATGGACACAATTCAACATCGTCAGACGATGCGGTTTCAGCAGCATTACCTGCAATTGTAACCTTACCATCTTCGGCAATGCTGACTGATACTTCGTATCCATCACCATTTCTTGAAAAGAAACCATGCAAGTTCTCTATTGACTTTTGTTCTAGTAATCTAGAGGTTGTTTGTCTGTCAAACCATCGACCACTCGCATCTTTCCACATTACGAATGAACAACCTTTGTCTCTGCCTTCATTCTTTTCACAAATGTATGACAATACAGTTTCACCAATGTTGGCTGAACACAATGGGCATTTGCCCAGTGGTGCATCTTTTTCATATAATTTAGCACGGTCGTGGTCTCTAATTCCATCAACCATTTGTTGAACTAAATCTCTTATTCCTTCCATGTACTCCTTACGCTGATAAGTGCCTTTTTGTACACTGCCAAGTTTAGATTCCATGTCTCCGGTTAATTCTGCGGATGTTATCCATTCAACAGGTATTCTCCTTAGAATATCTATCATCTTGATGCCGTGTGGAGTCGCTCTTAATGAGCCTCCTTTGCCACGACCAATAAATTCTCTGACAATCAATTTTTCAATTGTTTCAGCCCTTGTTGCAGGAGTCCCTAAACCCTTTCCTTTCATTGCAGCCGCTAGATCTTCATCCTCGATTTTCTTACCTGCATGCTCCATTAAGCGCAAAAGTCCAGCTTCTTTCAGACGGCCGCTTGGCTTGGTTTTTTCTTCTTTAAATTCGTGAGAGTCCAGATTTGCACTCCCTGGGTTTGAGGCTAATGCTCCCCAACCATCTGGCAGAGATTGATTTTTTGGACGAACTGCTCTCCATCCGGGTGTAGTCAGGCTACGTGCTTCTTTGATGAAGGATTGACCCTTCTTTTCAGTCGTTCTTTTCTCGACCTTCCATACAGACTCTGGGTGGAATGATGCTAGGAACTGCCTTGCGATCAGATCGTATAATTTAGCAGCATCTGCACTTATTGAACCAGTTGGAATCTTACCAGTTGGTATAATTGCAAAGTGGTCAGAAACCTTGGCATTGTCGAAGTTTCTTTTTACATTTGAAAGGCCATTATCAACCAATCTTTCTGAGTGGGTGTTTAATTTATCTTGAGCACCAAGTTTACGAATTGTCTTTGAAATTTCTTCCATCATATCTTCGGGCAAATGGCGTGAATCAGTACGTGGATATGTAGTTAATTTGTGTGTGTCGTACAACTCTTGCGCCACGGACAATGTCCTTCTAGCCGACCATGACCACATATTGTTGGCTTCTCTCTGGAGACTTGTTAGGTCGAAATTTAGTGGAGGCTTTTCTTTTGAATCTCTGTCTTTTTGGGTAACTGTGAAATCACCTTCACTATCCAAAACAGATTCAAGCATTTCCTTTTCGCTCTTTTCCATTATTCTGTGAGCCTTGAATTCAGGATGTTCGGGATCATCTTTGTGATTGGTTCTTTCCCACCTAGCACTCCAGTTTGCAACTCCGCTATTGAATTGTGCTTCCAGTTCCCAAAAAGGTTCGGGGTTGTGCGATAAAACATCTAATTCGTGATCTACTATCATTGCTAAGGTTGCGGTTTGAACTCGCCCCAGGGAAAGGGATTTCTTGTCATTACGGCTTGTGCGAAGGAAGGTGGCTGCGACTCTGGAGCCATTCATTCCAATTATCCAATCTGCCTCAGAGCGTGATACAGCAGCATCTCTCAATGGTTCGTAATCACTGGAATTTGCTCTACCATCCCAAGCGGTCTGAATTGAATCGTTAGTCATCGATTGCAACCACATTCGACTCATTGGTTTTTTGACTTTAGCAAATTCAACGATTCTTCTGAAAATTAGTTCACCTTCACGAGCAGCGTCACAGGCATTCACAACTTCAGTACAATCTTTTGCAGTTATCAGTTTCTTGATTGCAGTGAGTTGTTTACGGTTATTACCCCTACCTGTTATTGGCTTTAATTCAAAGTTTTCAGGAATGAATGGAAGTTTGTCAATAGTCCCTCTCCAGTTTTTGAATGCGGCATCATACTCCTCGGGGGTTTTCAACTCTAGAAGATGACCAACCGCCCAGGTCACAACAATATCATCAGATTGCCAGTGAGTGTCCTCTTTAGAAGTAACACCTAACACTTTAGCGATATCGGATGCCACACTTGGCTTCTCTGCGATAATAACTACTGCCACGATTTCGTTCGGGAAAACCGACGATACTTGAAGCCTCGGTTTAGGTGGTTTTCCAGCAGGTACTATAGTACCTGTAAAAATAATGGTATTTTTTTACCCTAGAATTTGGCGTCTGCGAACGGCCTCATTCCACTCACCTTCTGCACCGGGCCCAGCGCATCCTACACATCCCGGATATCCAGCATCCAACAAATCCATTACTTGTTCGCAAAAATCATCCCATGAGCAATCCGGTACCCAACAGACTTCCACCGACGGTTCTTCGCCGCCTAACTGGAATAATCCTTTGACCATAATTTCGCCTTCGACTACATGTGGTAGTGATAGCCTCGAAGGTATATTGTCGGATATTGATTGAACAAGACCCCACGCTTGTTTGGAATATTCTTTTGGAACCGATAATTCACAGCCTTCCTCTTTCAGGAATCTTCTGGCTGCTTCACGCAGAGATGGCCATTGGGGGTCACTCATCTCCACATTTGGACCCACTATAGGGCAAGACTTGAAGGATGCCCTTCACAGAGAGTTGCTTAATGGGGCTTGGATACTCACTACTCGTCCGCCCCTTGTTGGCGGTAATGGATAGCGAGAAAGCCCATGCTAGAGCCATACTAGGACTCAAAATCGCATCATTTACATTTCTCGGAAGAATGTTATTGCGAGTGCTGTACAGGCCACGTGCAGTTGACTGTGATTCGCTTGGAATGAGTTTCTCCAATCCTCTCGGACTAGCTGCTGGGATGGATAAAAAGGCAGAATCGATGCGTGGTTGGGAAACCTTAGGATTCGGTTTTATCGAGGTTGGCGGAATTACTGAACACGAACAAACAGGTAACCCCAAGCCCAGAATGTTTCGCTCAGCAAAACATAGTGCATTGGTAAACCGAATGGGTTTCAATAACCCTGGGAGTGAGAAGATGTCTTCGCATCTAGCAAAAACTCCCAAGCCAAATATTCCTCTTCTGCTGAATGTTGGTAAATCCAAATCCACTTCGCTTGAAGATGCGCATCTGGATTATGCTAAGACAGTCGAAAGATGCGGTCCATATGTCGATGGCTTTGTCATCAATGTCTCATCACCTAATACTCCAAATCTTCGCGAATTGCAAAAAGATGAAGACCTATCTAGAATCATAGTGGAAGTGCAAAAATACTCAGGAGATAAACCAGTCTTGATTAAGATCGCTCCTGATTTGGAAGACATGCAAATCCGCTCTATCGTCGATACGGCAAAAGGTTTGGGTTGTGCAGGCATAGTCGCTACAAACACTACAACTGAACGACCTGAAGAATCTGGTGTAATGCTTGAAACTGGAGGTCTGTCAGGGTCTCCTTTACGTTCTCGTTCCACTGATGTAATTCGACTAATTGCCGACCATACAGACGGCCAATGGCCAATAATTGGAGTTGGTGGTATTTCAAACTCAGAAGATGCGTGGGAGAAAATTATCAACGGTGCAAGTTTGGTTCAGGTTTATTCTGCAATGGTTTTCAAAGGCGCTAGCGTTGTTAAGGAAATCGTAAATGGCCTTGACAAGAAATTGAAAAAAGAGGGCTTAGACAATTTGAATCAGGCTGTGGGTTTAGCAAGGAGGGTTTGATTTGCTAACTCATCGAACCAAATTACTTCTTATTGGTGCTGTCCTTACTGTCTGTTTGGCTGCTACTTTACTCTTAGAGGCCCCTGAAGCCACTCGAACCGTCGATGAGGTAATGGATGACCCAGAAAGCCTCGAAGGCCGTGAAATCGCCATAAGAGGTGAAGTTCTAGATGGTTCAATAAATAACCAAACTATGATTTTTATCTTGCATGGTGATTCCAAACAAATTGTAATCGATTTCAGTCAAGCCCAAACATCAGGCGGTTTAGATGACAATCGTACCATATATGCTGAAGGAGTTTTACTCCAAATAGACGGCGAATGGGTTTTTGAAGCAGAGGTCATCAAGACTAGTTGCCCTTCCAAGTATGAAGAGGCAGCAGATGATTCTGTAGATGAATAACCTTCGGTGGGTTCAAAACAGACAGGCCTCACGGCTTGCTGGGATAGGAGGGGAGTTTGCGTGCCCTCTTCCGCAAATCGCAAATGGCGGTCCGAACACCTAGGAGCGGCTCAGCCGGTCCATTGGTTCCCATAGGCGGACGTCGATGTCTCGCCCCCACGTGACCCGGGTGTCACGAACCGAAGCCGGAAGGAGTCGGGAAATGAATAACCGGGGGATCAGGTCAGGCCGGGAACGGAGCAGCCCTACCTGGGGCCATGGGTGCCGTGGGGTATCGGGACGGAGGAAGCCTGTGGATTTGGCCGATGGATACGAGGGTCCACCCTTGGGATTCCCACTTCCTTTTTCTTTTGACTCGAAACAAAGTTTACTAAGTCATCATCCTAGCATCGGAGTATAGTTGATTGCATGGATACAGTCGTAGTAGCTACATTTTGGTTTTCTTCAATTTTTATTGGCCCACTGTGGTTCTTGATGTGGTTCATGCCTCGAAGTGAGATTACGAAGAAAGTAATAGGTGACCTAAGGATATGTGTAATTCCCTTAATTGCATCATATGGAGTACTTCTTGCTCCTAATTTGCTAGATGTGTTAATCACTCTTGGTTCAAAGATGCCAACACCTGATATTGTGTTAGAATTATTTTCAAAAGATGAAATGATGATCCTAGCCTGGCTGCACTTCTTAGTTATGGACACTTTTGCTGGAAGGTATGTTTGGATGCGAATGCTCGCAGCGGACAAACCTGTCCAATTTTCAATGCCGATCCTACTTGTCTGTATGATGCTTGGTCCAATCGGGTTATTGATCGGTATCCTAACAACATTAGATGTTGAAGATGATATCTCAAAACAAAGTTTGAGCTCGATACAAAGTTCGAAACAGAGTTCAAACTAGTATACTTGAAAAACAGTTGATGCTAAGTATTACCTTAGAAGTGAATTAATCACTCAACTTTGCTAACGCCGACAGCGTTGGGTCCCTTTGGACCTTCGCCGACTTCGAAAGTGACGGTATCTCCGTCGTTTATTTCTCCTTCTACTTCAGAGATGTGAACGAAGAGGTCTTTGCCACCTTCAATTTCTATAAATCCGAATCCTTTTGTTTGGTTAAACCACTTGACAGTTCCTTGTGCCATAAATACCGGTCCAAACAATCTAGTACTTGAGTGTAAGGGTGCCAAAACCCATGAAAACGGTAATATTACAAAATTGTCATTTCGCCATGTCATATGTCGAAGACAACATCGCAGTACCAACCTGGACCCTCAAATGTTGGAACTTCAGGCCATTGTGAATATATTACTTCACCATTATCGACTCGACTAAATGTGAATTCATGAGATGTGACTGCCTTTATCTCAACTTCTAACCGCACATCATCTTTAGAGACATAAGAAACTTGAGCTTCTATGATGCCATCCTTGACCATCGGATGACATTCCAATAAAAACTCATCATGCACTTCTGCTCTGTATAGAACCTCGTCCAGCCATTTAATCACTAAAATGTCTAAATCTCCGGAATGTGAAACTTCCCAACGTGCTACCTTCCTGGTCAGGGCATTGACATCTTGGTCACCATCTAACAGAATAGATTGCATCCCCCTCGTCAGTTCACTAATCAAATCATTTTGATTTAATCCAAATGCTCTGATACCTACATCTGCTGTTGTAGGACGTACCCAGTAACTCAAGACTTCACCTCTGTGAGATTTGTAGGCTCCAAGCAACTTCGCCAAGCCTATTCGCCAAGTCATCACTGGTTAGTGTGAAGTTTTGAGTACTACCCATTATGCATTCACATGCTGCATTTGCTAGATGTGCAATGTCTGCTACCGCTAACCCTAGATTCACTCCAGCAGCCACCGCAACACCTGCGGCATCGATAATTCCTATCATTCCTCTCGGCTCGGATAGTGTACAGGGTGCGGAGATCACATTTCCATCCTTTGTGTAAACAGTAACTCCGTTTTCACCTTGCAGAACCATAAGGTTGCCCCAATTATTTTCAATAATCAAAGCCTTTGCAGCTTCAGAGGAGTCATTGCAAGCCAATCTTTTTGCCATTAAATCTAGACCTCTTGTTTGGAAAATGACCCAATCTGCTCCATTGGTTCGATGCAGACCTGTTAATTTGGGGTCACATATTACTGGGACCTCTGCCACCTTTGCAGCGTTTATCAACCGTGCAGCACCTTCATCTGTTACAACACCTTGTCCATAATCGGAAATGATTAAAACATCAGCATTCGCAATCCTTGCCACAGCTTGGTCCATTATTGTCGAATGGGCTTCTGAGTCGATTGGGGAATCATCTTCAATATCCCATCGCAGTACCAATTGCTGATTGGATATCAGATATTCTCGGCCTGCAATAAGTCTTGTTTTCACGGTAGTAGTTCTGTCCTCTATGATTGCAATACCATCACATTCTACTTCTTCTTCTTCAAGAGATTCGATAATACTCTCACCTGCTAAATCATTTCCAACCACTCCGAATAGGATTGCATCCAAACCAATGTTCTCTAATCCTCTCGCAACATGTGCCGCTGCACCCACGTCTTCATGGCGATGAGTTTCCTTCAAAACAGGCACTGGGGCTCTGGAATTGAGGTTGTTTGCATAACCATGAATATATCTGTCTAGCATGATGTCTCCGACCAGAACAATGTCACCAGACATATTTTTGATTCTAGTTTGAAGATTTACTAGGCGATCGTGGGTCTCATGTTCAAGGTCGTTCATTCCCATATTATTCACTCCGGGGGTGTCCTGTTCTTCAATCATCTCTGTCAAGCAACTCAGCAAGAAGGGATGCATGCTTTTCGTCACTAACTCCCAAGTTTTGCCTTAATGTCTCCAACATTGCATTCTCATCAGATGTGATCATACCATCTTCTAGTGCGGTGATTAGAGTCGCTTTGTACGTTGAGGTGACCTCGTCCAATACGGGGTCTTTCCTAGCCTCTTCAAGCAATTGATGATGAGTTTCCAAATCGATGCCAAATGCTTCACGCATTGTTGTTAGCAATGCTATTTCATCACTCATTATTTCCCCATCGATGAGGGCTTGTCTTAGCATGTCACGATACACTTCTTCGGGAGGTGGGGCGTTTTGAGTTCTTCGGGCCTCATCAGATAGCCTTCGTACTCTGTCTGGGTGCATACCAAGGAAGTTTACAACTTCTGAAATCAATTGTTGTTCGTCTTTGGTAATCTTTCCATCTTCCCACGCCCTCGCTAGAACTCTCCGAACTAAATTCTCACCAGCTTGTGCATCCAGAGAAGCAGTACCTTCTGGATTTGAGACCGGCGATATAACTGAATTTTCAAAGTACACGTTACCTTCATCAATATGCGATAGCAAGTCAAGAGTCATTTGTCCTCCTTTACGGAGGCTGGATAACACCACTCTCTTCCCGTCTAGGAATACCATTTCAGACAGCACTTTTTCTCTTAGCAAATTGGCTCTCTCACGCCCAGTTGGAGTCAATCCATACACTCTGCGCCTCTGCTTTGCACCGGGTACATGTCGCTGTCCTGTGATAAGTTCAGAATTATTTTCTAAGCGTTTTAGTGTCCTTGGAACATGCTTCCTTTGGACGTGAACTGCAGCGGATATTCCGGCCTGTGTAACTGCATCAGGAGCCTCCCAGTGGCCTTCCGGGAGCGGGTTGTCATATAGATGCAACAACATACGCTCTTCAGTCGTCATCGTGCCGAGGTAGCCATCAACCATTGTGTCCCTCCTTTTAGTGAGGGCAGGGGAGGCACATAAGACTGGTCACTATCTCGGAATGCTATGGCAGGGGGTCGTAGGTCTAAACCAAGGGTCCGACACACTCGTCCAATTGGCCTAAGTGAAGAAGGCTCACCATCCAGGCTCAATCATCCTCCAGAGGCTCACGAGGATGGTTGGTTTATACCAACTCCTGTGTCTAATAGACTATACCAGAAATCGGCTCTAGGTAGGCCGATTGATGGTGGTATTATTTTGACTGATGTTGAAGTTATGTTTTGTCATTGGCACAGACATATACCACTAACAGATGGTTGGGTAGATTCTCGATTAGAAGAAGACCCTGATTTTGCCCACAAGGCCGTTGCATTTGATGTAGTTCGAAATACAGGAGAGAAAGTAGTTCCAAAAGATGGCCGTTGGTTGAGATGGTCTAGAGAATCTCACCCGAGTAAGGCTAACGCAGAAGCGGTAGTTCGTTGGGCGCGCACCAAAGAAAACTTGGATATGGGCGAATTATTGAATTGGACTCGTGAACTATCCGACGAAGGAATGCTAGCAGAATTAGCAATTGTTGATGATGAAATGGATGTTACAATGTATCGATTATCATTGATTGAACCTAAGGGCACTATCACTCCAGCCACTGCAGAAAACCATCCTCTTCTGGGCGTCGAGCACCTGTCACGGAAATTTCTGCGTGATGAGGAATTGGACTGGATTAATGGTGTTGAAAATAAGGTCACAGACCTGTTTGGTGAATTGAATTCTAGAGGACTTTTGATGCGTCCCGGTTTCAAATATGGCTGCAGATGGAGAGTTTATTCTACTCCAGTGGATGTAGATCATGCTCCTTGGTTAATGCAAATTGAAGAAGACTCCCCCAGCGATTGGGAAGGTGTCAGTCTAAGTGTCAGGTTAGCTGAAGGGGTCAACAAGGGATGGGTTGTCGCTCTCAAGCGGGACGACTGGAACTTCTTGCTCCTCAGGCGACACCTTCCCGGTCGCTGATTTAATTCCCAAAATTACCCATAGTGTTGCAAGCGCCAGAGCGATTGGGATCAGTTTAGCGGGGCTCGTCCATTCTTCGAGCATCGATTCATCTTCTTCTCCTGCTACTAATTCTACTGTGATGTAATACCTATGCCCTGAATCCGATGCAAGAATGATTTCACCCTTCACTAACATCCCTGCTGATAGTAATCCTTCAGGGTTTATGTTTAGAGTGATCATTGAACCATCTGATAGTTTCTGATTATTTTCGGTCGTGGCAATCCTTGACAACGGTCCATCTGTTCCTACAAGCCACATTTGTGACTGATTTCCATTGGCTTCTAATGGGATTTCAATAATCGATGATTCTACAATGGGTATAGTTCCTGAAAATTGGGTTTCGATTGGGATGTTTCCAAGAATTTCAAACTCATGAATAATATCTATTGGCGTGCCTTCATCACAACTTACCACTCCAGTGATTAAACCTATCACTCCTACTGTTCCTGGGGTCGAAAAAATGATTTCACCATCTTCAATAACAAAGTTTCTGCCATCACTACTAGTCAGGTCGTATTCTATGCCGGGGCATTCAGCATCGATTGGAATACTGTCTCCTGGTGTGAGAACCGAGCCATAATCTGGCAAATTTACTTCTGTTCCATGGCCACATTCCATCGAACTAAATCCGACCACCGGTTGTCCTTGATTTATGCTAATATTAGCTAACCAATCGACTAGAATTCCATCCCGGTTTCTAATTTGTATACCTTCTGAGCCAAATAAATCATTTTCCCAGAACAGGTCACTTTCTTCACCTTCACTATTACCTGCAACCATATTCTGTTCGCCATCTGCCTCGATTACTTTTAGCCAAGCTCTTTCAGGATGTGAATTAATCAAATTATCTTCAACATCTCCAGATTTCAAATCTTGTTGCAAAACCAATAATCCATTTCCAGGTAGGTGTGAATCATATCCTGAGTCACTGCGGTATTCTATCCAAATATACTCTTTGTCGCCAATTGGGATTTTCAGCGCATCTCCACCTTCAGACAGGCCCTTGAATTCAAATTCAGGTCCGCTACAACTACTTCCTGGTAGCCATTCGAGTTCGATTGACTGATGTCTTTGTCCGCCGATTAATTCTATGCTAGGACTTGTTGGCAGTGCTGGCCACAAACCGTTTCCATTCCAGTTCCCACTAGCCATTATGTCCCATTTTCCAACCCCCTTCCAGACTTGGTTCACAGTGTCATCATGAACTGGGTAAAGGTCAGCACCTCCTAATTGGTGGAACATTTCATGCATTACAGTTCCAAAATTATTTGATGAATATTGGCTAGAGATGGTATAGTGTGAAATCATTAACCCATCTGGTAATTCTACAGTTTCTTCAATCGAAGAAAAGTGAGACCATATTCTAGAACTTTCGCCACCTCCATCTTCTTGCGGCTTTGCACAATGAAGTATCAAGAATCGGTCTACCCAGCCATCATCGTTCAAGTCATAGTTATCCCATTCTATCTCATCTTCAACTTCAAGAACTATTTCCTGCGCTAACGTGTGAGGGTTTACTCCATTTTTACCTACATCTTTTTCGCCGTTGACATCATGACCATAATCTGACATCGCAAAATCAGTTGTTACAATCCTATCATGGTAATCAATTTGTAATGTTGAGTTTGGAGAAATCCCTTGGTTTATGTAATCCAATGCCGCATTGTCTATTAGATTCGACGCACGTATCTGGTTACAGTCCCCGGCCTCATTTTGGTCAGGGAAATCAATCAAAACTACAAGCCATGATTCATCATCCTGAACACCAACCAATGTTGCTTGTTCCTGTTCACCTATAGTAATCGCATGCTCTTTTACCCATTCGTTTAACGCCTCACCATTGATGAACGCACTCACCGATAAAAGTGATAGGGCGATGGCAATTGGCCAAGCGATTACTGGTCGCATCATCCTTATTGGGCTTGTCAAACGGTATGAATCAATTGCTATATGGCTTCATAGAAATACCTGTTTCAGTCATATTCTCAATCAGCGAATCTGTCGGATTTGTAATCCAAGCCTCATTGGGTTGTAGATTGAGGCCAAATGGAACAGTTTCACCATAATATATACAATCAATTTTCGAGCCAATAATAATTTCTTTAGTTCGCGAAACCATTGCAATTTCACTCCACGGATGGACTATTGATGCCATAGCTAATTCACAATCGATCATTTTCCCATCAGTTCGCATGGTCGATAAATGGGCTAAGTCTAGGCTTTTTGTAGAACATCCGAGGAATCTTATCGAATCAATATAATCGACTGGTAATGATTTTACAACACATCCAGACAAAAACACCTTGTCTACCCCAAATCGCATAATTACGTCAAGCAGGTGATCTTGCTCCTCCTGTTTTCGGCAAACCGCCTCATAGGATACTCGTCCCATGCCTTTGAGGGGAGTAACATCTGGAGATGTTCCATGACATGAACAATTGACATATAGAACTCTGAACTTTCCTCCTTCAATATCTAGCAACTCTTCTAATCCGTGAGCAACCGGCATCTTTGCTCTAAATGCACGCCATCCGGCTAATTCTACAAGTCCAGACGCTAAGAATGTCAGTGTCACAAGTAGTCCTGGCAAACCACTTGGTATGACCAACCACAGTAACATCAGCATCATTCCGTGAATTCTTAATCTCCACCAACTAGCATTTCCAGACCAAAGTAACCTTGAGGCTCCTGCAACCAAAACTATGCTCATCGAAGCTAAAACAAGTATTATCGCCCAGGCAATCGATATTGAGATTCTAAGTAATTCAGCCGCATCATATCTTCCAACTAAACCCGTTCCTTCATTGAATGAATGGCCGTAACCGTAGAGCCAAGGTAAAAACTCAGTGACAGTGAGCATCAATGAAATGATGGCAATTGCCCAAATTAAAATCATCCAAACTACAAACGCTCTCCTCTCGCTAGGTAGTAGACCGGGCTGTGCGAATGAATATGATTGAATCATAGCATAAGGTGCTGCGGTAAATATTCCAAGCAATGCAGCACTCAGCCACCTAGTGCCTGCCCATTCATCAGGAGAGAATATATTGATACAAGCATCTTGGCATGGGTCTAGGTTTAGTAGAACATAGTGGAGAATATCATCAATTGATAGAGACCAGATACCGGTTAAAATTACTACGAGTATAATGACAGAAACCGAACGCCGATACAATTCATCCAAATGAGTCTGTATCTGGCTCCTGTCATCACTTGACAGGTGCAGATTTGTCATCAGATCAAATCCATTGCTTCCTTAGCAGTACGGGCTTGAATTACGGTTCTATATACACCGAATATTCCCCAAAGCATACACATTGCAATTACCAACGTGTATCCCCATGGTAGTTCAGTATCAACAGCCCAGCCAAGTCCAATTGCCAATCCGAGTGTTATCAATCCACGGCGGACACCTTGCGGTACCGCTAGCTCCATATCGAGATGAGGTGGCCCTCCGCCAAATCTACGCTCATAGAATTCTCCTTGAATTACAGCTGCAATAATCAGTATTGAGAGTGTTGTCCAGAAATACAGGTTACCTTGGTCGAAGTATGTGCCTGCCAATTCAGCCTGTTTTTCAGCCTCGATTTGTGCATCAGATTTCTGTCCAAACAATGAATCATAATCGCCGACACTTATCGTTCGCAAACTTACATCTTCATCCGGAGTTGCAGTTCCAGGGGCACTGACTGTGAATGAAAGAGTAGTCCAGTGGTCACCTGCATCTGGCGCTCCGCTACCATCAACAGCATTACCGGCTAATGAGAAATGAACATCTCCCGAGTCTTCAGTTGGTGCTGTCCATGGGATTATCCAATCGTTTCCTGGCGCATTGTGAGATATAGCGCCGCCGGAATCAGGCACTTCTTTAGTTCCGTCAGAAACGGCAAATGTTCCAGCAGCATAATCCCAAATCATGAATCCGCCAGATGAGTATGATGCATGGGTTAACTTGATTGTCAGATTATATGTTTCACCAGTTTCGTAGGTTCGAGGAACACCTGAAATTGAAAGAATGATTTCACTTGAAGGTGAACCACCCGCTCCGTGACATGAACAGCCCTCTTCTGGAATGATTCTATCATTGTGCATCCATGGTGGGCCTTGGGAGTTTCCATAGGCGGGTGCAGCCATCATTATGGCGAGTGTCGCGACGAGTAGCAGAGCGTACTTTCGTGACATGGCTGTGCCACCTGTGGTTCCCTATTGAACGTTGTCACCTTTTGCCGCCCCTTAAGGGGCGGTTGTGGAATCTATTCAAAGCTCTTTGACAGCATTATTCAATTGTGTCATCATGGCCTTACCATCGCCAAACAACATCATTGTCTTATCTTCATAAAACAGATCATTGTCTACGCCAGCATATCCAACAGATAGACTTCTCTTGATAATTACAACAGTCCTTGCCTGGTCGGCATCAATTATTGGCATTCCAGCAAGAGGCCCTTCTCCGGTTCTTGCAACCGGGTTACATGTGTCATTAGCACCGATAACAATCGCCATGTCGCATTCTGAGAATTCAGAGTTAATTTCATCCATCTCAATCAGTTGCTCGTATGGCACATTTGCTTCAGCAAGTAGTACGTTCATGTGACCTGGCATTCTTCCAGCCACTGGGTGTATTGCATACTTGATTTCTGTATCGAATTTCTCAGCCATCAGGTCAGCAAATTCTTTGACTTGATGTTGACACTGGCTAACAGCCATTCCGTAACCTGGTACGATGATAATCTTCTGTGCTCCGTCAGCCATCATAGCGACTTCGTCAGCATCGCTGCCAATCTTGGTTCGTGTCAATTCTTGCTTTTCACTTCCACCAAATGACTTGAACAGAACATCGATGAGTTGTCGATTCATCGCCTTACACATAATCATAGTTAGAATCAACCCTGAGGCTCCAACTAGGCTCCCTGCGACGATAAGCACGCTGTTGCTGAAAATAAATCCAGTAAATGCAGCTGCTATACCAGATAGCGAGTTTAGCAGGCTCACCACAACAGGCATATCCGCTCCACCAATTGGAAGAACGAGAACGATACCAAGAATACAAGATACGCCTATTATCCCCCAAATGTAATCTGTGTTTGTAGGGTCTTCAATTGAAAGATAAATTAACGCTAGGACGCTTATGAAAAGGAATCCTTTGATTGGATTAAGCCAAGTTGGGCCCCATGTTGGAGTACGAATCCACTTTCCAAATACTTCGATTCCTCCTTTCAATTTGTACATTGCAAGTAGTGAGCCGGTTAGTGTCATCCATCCAACCAAGGCAGACAATCCAGCAGCAATTACAGTCACAGTTGTCCCAAGTCCTGGTTCAGGTGAGGTATTTTCAATCCATTTCCATGTTTCAGAAAGTGCAACCAGTGCAGATGCAGCTCCACCAAAACCATTGAACAGAGCGACTAATTCTGGCATCCCTGTCATTTCAACCCTCTTAGCCATAAAGAAACCAATCGATGATCCAGTAACCAGACCAGCAATTATTATTGTCCATCCCACAATTCCATCTGGCAGATAGTTCATGTGAATTATAGTTGTAAGAACAGCAACTGCCATCCCCATCATTCCATACTGGTTGCCTTTAGGCGCAGTACGTGGATGACCTAATTTCTTTAGCCCGAAGACAAATAACACAGCAGATAGTAGATATCCAAATGAAACCCAATCGCTCAGCATTTCAAGCACCTCTCTTCTTTCCGGCAATCATTTTCAACATTCTGTCGGTTACAGCAAAGCCACCTACGACGTTGATCATTGCAAGGACCAATGCTACAAATGCCAGGATTCCTGATACCGCAGTTTGACCACCATCATAGGCCACATTTGCACCTAGTAATGCTCCAACCACGCTTATTCCAGAGATCGCATTTGCACCACTCATCAAAGGCGTGTGTAGCATAGATGGAACTTTAGTGATTAATTCTACACCGAGGAAAATCGATAGTACGAATAAAGTTATTGAGCCAATTAATAATTCTGGAGTCATCAAAGTACACCTCCTAGTCGAGTTTGTTTAGGATGCATTTCTCCATCCTTGCAAATTAGAACACCACCCATTCCAGGTACGTGGAAATCGTTACCTTCTGGTGCTCCAACTAGAACATCGTCTTCTTCTGAAATTTGGAATCCTTTTTCTTTATCAACCAAACTTGTGATGAATGTTGTTAGATTATTTGAGTAAAGCATAGATGCAGTATTGGCCAAGGTGCCCGGTAGGTTTGATGTACCTACAATTACAACACCATTTTCAGTCGTGTGAACTTCTCCTGCCTTTGTTAGTTCACAATTTCCACCAACATCGGCATTCATGTCAACAACAACTGCTCCTGACTTGAAATTAGCAACAGCGGAAGCCGGTACGGTAATCGGTGCAGGTCTTCCAAATATTCTAGCAGTTGTGACAATTATGTCTGCATCACTGGCCACTTCACATACGGTGTCGTTAACTTTCTGAATAAATTCTGGAGTCAAGGGTTTGGCATATCCTGCCTCATCTTCGAAATCATCCATTCCGTCAACTTCGATGAATCTTCCTCCAACAGATTCAATTTGTTCTGCTGCAGATTTGCGAACATCTGAGGCATAGACTATAGCGCCAATTCTCTTTGCTGTCGCTATTGCTTGTAATCCAGCAACACCTGAACCCATGATTACAACTTTTGCAGGCCTAACTGTACCCGCAGATGTAGTCATCATTGGAATGCCTCTTGAAACGTGAGATGCGCCTAACAAGACCGCTTTGTAACCTGCTAGGTTGTCTTGGCTAGAGTTTACATCCATTGATTGTGCTCTGGAAAGTCTTCGTGGAATCATGTCCATGCTAAGCAATGTAATTCCTCCATCGATACAAGCTTGAACCTTCTCGGGATGACGGAATGGATCTGCAACACATGCAACAATCTGTCCCTTAGTTAATTCACCAATGTCCGGGATTCTTATCGAAATCAAAATTTCACAAGACAATACTTCGTCCCGCTCTCCAACTGTTGCGCCAGCATCAGTGTATTCTGAGTCTGAATGATTTGCATTAGAGCCCGCACCTTTTTGGACAACTACCTCAAATCCGGATTTCATTAATTTTTTCATGCTACCTGGAACGATAGCAACTCTAGTTTCGCCGTCAGGCTCCATAGGTACTCCAATCTTCATGATTACACCTCGCATATGCCTAAAGCACGCTCGATATTTGGGCCCAATGTTATCCGGTTCTTGAACGACTCGGTTGTCTTTGGATAATTTCGTCACCGAATTACACTGACTATGCTTATGGAGGTCATTTGTGTGGGGTTGGATATTGGAGTGGCCAAAATGGCAAACGGGCGTAGAAAAATAGCAGTTATTGGAGCAGGAAATGTAGGCGCAACTTGTGCATTTGTATTAGCGCAAATGAAAATAGCGGACATTGTACTTCTAGACATCTTTGAGGGATTTGCGAAGGGTAAGGCTCTTGATATGAGCCAGAACAGCAATGTTCTGAATTATGATGGTACAATTACAGGTACTGCAGACTATGCAGACATTGCAGGTAGTGATGTTATTGTTGTTACCAGTGGATTCCCTCGAAAGCCAGGAATGACTCGTGAAGACCTTATCGGTAAGAATGCTGAAATTGTTCAACAAGTTGGCACCGGAATCAAGGGGCATGCACCTAATGCTACCATCATCATGGTGACTAACCCCCTTGATTTGATGACTTATCATATGCAGAAAGTCACAGGATTCCCTACAAACCGCGTAATTGGCCAAGCAGGTGTATTGGATAGTGCACGAATGGCGCACTTCATCGCTTTAGAGTTGAATTGTGCTGAAGAAGATGTTTCTCCAATGGTTCTAGGCGGTCATGGCGATACAATGGTCCCTCTACCACGTTATACCACTGTAGGCGGGATTCCAATAACGCAATT
>TARA_B110000444_G_scaffold176240_1_pt1 | contig 47462 bp, 39 predicted proteins | sample TARA_B110000444 | Tara Oceans TARA_B110000444 (sample SAMEA4398370) | marine metagenome | biome: Polar Biome; feature: [SRF] surface water layer (ENVO:00010504); material: water (ENVO:00002006), including particulate matter (ENVO:01000060) such as... | depth 5 m | reverse complement strand
CCATGTCCATGTCAAGTCCCATGTTCATCATAGCGCCAAACGCTTCTAGAGTAGTTCCTTCGTGACTCATTCGAACTTGATAGTCAGTAGTTCCGTTATTGTATGAATATTGAACTTCACTTCCTGAAACAATCATATCGGAGATTAGGGTTTCTTCACCATAATTATCCTCGATAGTTACTTTCATTCCATCTGGTGTCACTACCATAGTTTCCATGTAATGCCAGGTATCGTCACCCATAACTGAAGAGACTTCCATTGAATAACCAATTGTGGAAGTTATGTTATCCATGTCTGGTCCTTCATCCATCAAATTGACGAAAGAAACAATTCCTGCTTCAAGGTCATCTTCTAAAGCACACAAACCGCTTTCAGTAGCATTTTCATCATAATTCAAAGCGCTTTCATCATCGCAACCTACGATACTAACGATGTCATCGTCGTCTGAACTCAGACATCCAGCTAGTAGTAATAGGGCAGTCAAACATATGGCTATTGCTTTATCCATAAACCATATGCCGTTGCGACTCCTTAATGAAAGGTTCTATTTATGAAATTGACAACAATTCAGTACCCTGTTCTACTTGGTTTCCTTGCTGATAAAAGATTGATTCGATTACGCCGTCAGAACCTGCAGTGATTTTGTGCTCCATCTTCATCGCCTCCATTATCATCAAAGTTTCACCTGCAGAAACTGTTTGTCCAACCTTGACATGAACTTCGAGAATCTTACCCGGCATTGGAGCAGTTAGCCCTTTGTCATCATCGGAGCCAACAGCACCAGGCTCTATCACTTCGAATTGAAGCGTGTGTCCTAAGACATGAACCCACCACACGTCTCCAACCTTAGTAGCAGTAGCCTTGTGTTTTCTACCGTCTATCTCTAACCATAATTCATCCCCCATGTGAAGCATCATTCCTTCATGAATGAAGGTTGAACCGTCACGTTGCGGCGAAATTTCAATTCGGTCGCCGCCGAACTTAAATTCCATCAAGGCAACCTCCTGTTGATAGTTTGGAATGGAGAGGGAGCCACTTGAGAAGTAGCTCCAACTGAAATTGTATTGCCGTGATTATTTGATTCGCAAGCAGATGCTATCAGCAAACCAGCATCAGTGATCATTGATTCCATGTCTGGAGTCCAACCTTCAGGCCAAAGCCTGTCGATCATATCCGTAGTAGTCCAACCATCTACAACATCTGGGTGATAACATAACTCTCTGAGAAACCTGATATTGGTGGTACACCCCAGAATTACAAAGTCATCTAGAGCCCTGCCCATTCGTTGAAGGGCTTCGCCTCTAGATGGCGCCCAGACGATTAATTTTGCAAGCATTGGGTCATAATCCGGAGTTACATCATCCCCTTCACGAACACCGGTATCTAAGCGCACACCAGGTCCAGTTGGCGCAATAAATCGCTTCAGTTTACCAATCGCAGGAAGGAAATTGTTCGATGGGTCTTCAGCATACAACCTTACTTCAATCGCATGACCACGCATAGATAAATCACCACAACTCATCGGCTCGCCACCTGCGATTCGAAGTTGTTCTCTTACTAAATCTACACCAGTAACCATCTCGGTAACCGGATGTTCTACCTGTATTCGAGTATTCATTTCCAAAAAGAAGAACTCTCCTTTTGGAGTTACAAGGAATTCAACTGTCCCTGCGCCTTCATAATTAACAGCAGCCGCTGCTGCACACGCTGCTTGACCCATGGCTTCTCTCAATTCAGCATCTAGTGCAACGCTTGGTGATTCTTCGAAGACTTTCTGGTGTCTTCTTTGAACACTGCATTCTCTTTCTCCAAGGTGAATTGTACGCCCGTATTTGTCTGCTAAAACTTGAATTTCAATATGGCGACTTCCAGTTAGAAGTCTTTCAACATAGATTCGGTCATCACCAAATGCATTCAGGGCTTCTCTCATCGCTGCCTTTGCTTCACTCTCAAGATTTGAAGCATCGTGAACCGCACGCATTCCTTTACCACCACCACCAGATGTTGCCTTGAGTAAGAGAGGATATCCTACGGAAGGAGCCACTGCAAGGACTTCTTCTAAACCGCCTTCGACTTCTTCACCCGGAATAACAGGCACTCCTGCAGCCCTCATGGTAATTCTTGCAGTCATTTTGTCTCCCATCTTGGTTATCGCTTCAGGAGATGGACCTACCCAAATTAATCCTGCATCCATAACCGCCTGTGCAAAATCGGCTCTTTCTGAAAGGAAACCAAAGCCAGGATGTATTGAATCGCATCTGTTCTCGATTGCTATTTTGAGAATTTGTTGTTGATTTAGGTACGTCTCACTAAGACCTTCGCCTTCTAGTTGAATGCTAATATCTGCAAGTTCAGTGAACATAGTACCGGCATCATTTGCCGCATTGATTGCAACTCCTTCGATGCCAGCTTCCTTGCAAGCTCGTAAAATCCGGCATGCAATCTCACCGCGATTGGCGACGAGAGTGCGCTTTAGCATCGAATCACTCCTCTGGTTTCCAAGATGCACCGCGTTTCTCAAGGAAAGAAGAGAGACCTTCTTGTCCCTCGTCACTACCTCTCATTCGGCTAGTAAAGTCAAGTGTCCATAGTCGTAGTGATTCATCATCGCCAGACCATCGGTCAAATCCAACAGTCAATTCTTTTGCAGCGGTAACTGCACATGGACCGGTTGAAAGAACTTCAGAGATGATATTTGAAGGGTCTAGGGAATCATCAATCGCATCGATCATCCCAATACGTAGAGCCTCAGTAGTATCCATCCTACCAGCCAGCATTGCATGGCGGCGGAAATTTGCACTACCCATTCTACGATATACATACGGTCCAATCACAGCAGGAAGAATTCCCAATTTCCCTTCAGATAATGCAATCTTGACTCCGGAGTTACAAATCACATGGTCAAGACATGCAATCAAACCAGCACCTCCTCCTAATGCGACTCCTTGAACCAACCCAATCGTGAAACAAGGGTGTGCCCAAAGTCCGTTGAACAATGCATCCAACCTTTCCGAGTCTCTTCGGTTTTCTTCAGGAGTATTAGCTCCTGCATCTCGCATCATGTTGATGTCTGCACCAGCACAGAAGTGCTTGCCCATTCCTGCTAGTTTGAGCACTCGTAAGTAGGGTGTTCCATCATCCGATGTGAGTTGGTCTTGGACTCCAACTGAGTTCTCTGCAGTCCAACTGAACACTTCAATCAATTCTGTAATCATTTGAACATTCAAGGCATTGTATTTGTCAGGTCTAGCCAAACTTACGCTAGCAACACATCCGTCTATGTCCAATTGAATAAGTGAAGTTGCGGGTTGATTATTCATGTCTAATTCCTCAATTGCAAAAATTAAAAATCCAATTACATTCTAAATACGCCAAACCGGTCATTTGGTAACTTCGCGTTTTGACTGGCAGCGATACATAATCCAAGTACATCTCTAGTGTCTCTTGGGTCAATTATCCCGTCATCCCAAATGCGGGCTGTCGAGTAATATGGACTGCCTTCTGTCTCGTACTTTTCGAGAATTGGGGCTCTGAAGTTTTCCAACTCTTCGCCATCCATTGGCTCCTTACCTTCTCTTGCCCTTTGGTCTTGTTTTACAGTTGCAAGTACATCAGCTGCTTGTGGCCCACCCATAACAGAAATCCGGCTATTAGGCCACATGAATAGGAATCTTGGATCGTATGCTCGTCCACACATGCCGTAATTTCCAGCACCGTGTGAACCGCCGATTATCACAGTAAACTTTGGAACGTTAACACAAGAAACTGCAGTTACTAACTTTGCACCATCCTTGGCAATACCACCTGCTTCATACGCCTTGCCTACCATGAAGCCAGTAATGTTCTGTAAGAAAATTAGAGGTATTCCTCTTTGACCGCATAACTCAACAAAGTGTGCACCCTTGAGAGATGATTCAGAAAATAAAATTCCATTATTTGCTACAATTCCGACTTTGTAGCCATGTATGTGGGCAAAACCGCAAATCAGGGTTTGGCCATATCTTGCTTTGAATTCATGGAATCTACTGCCATCAACAATCCTAGCGATTATCTCTTTGATGTCAACAGGTGTTCTGTTATCGGAAGGAATTAGTCCGAGTAAATCTTCTACATCATGGAATGGTTCAGCAGATTCGATTCTATCAAATGGTGCTAATTCTCTCGAACCTAGGTTTTCAACTACGTTGCGAACCATTCGTAGTGCTTCTGTTTCATCCTCTGCAAAGTGATCTGCCACACCGCTTTGAGCGGTGTGAACATCAGCTCCACCCAACTCTTCAGCCGTGACTTCCTCACCCGTGGCAGCCTTCACCAAAGGCGGCCCTGCTAGGAAGATTGTACCATTTCCTTTGACAATAATCGACTCATCGCTCATCGCCGGAACATATGCCCCGCCTGCAGTACAACTACCCAATACTGCAGCAACTTGAGGAATTCCATCTCCAGACATCCTTGCTTGATTACGGAAGATACGTCCAAAGTGTCCGATGTCAGGGAATACTTCATCCTGCATAGGAAGGAAAGCGCCACCTGAATCAACCAGGTATATGCATGGCAAATTGTTCTCGTGTGCTACTGTTTGCGCACGTATGTGTTTCTTGACTGTCATTGGATAGTAGGAGCCTCCTTTGACAGTAGCATCGTTAGCTACAAACAAACACTCACGACCATGAACCATACCGACTCCAGTAACGATGCCTGCACTATTAGCACGGCCATCATACAATTCGTATGCAGCAAGTGGTGATAACTCGAGGAACGCAGTCCCCGGGTCGATGATTTTCTCGATACGCTCTCTCGCCAACATTTTGTCACGGCTTCGATGCCTTTCGACATACTTTCCACCGCCGCCCTTACTGACTAGTTCTAGCCTTTCACGAAGGGTGTCAACCAATTCCAAATTGTGAGTTCGCCTGTTTTGGAAGTCCGTATCGGCTCGGTTTACTCGTGTTGGTAACCTATCCATAACTGCCCCTCCACACTGAGCGAAGGATGAGTTCGACTTGAATCAACCGCTTAGACACCCAGTATTAAACGGCCTATGTCCCTTAATCCTGGAGCCATGCCCACGATCATAACGGCTAATACAATTAGAACTCGCAAATGCTGCTGCTTTCTTTCAATACGCATTTGGGAAAACAACCAAATTATCAAAGTCACAATTGATGCTTTGACTAGGAAGAAAAGCCATGCTCCTTCTCCAAAGACATCTAAACCATTTCCAAATTGGATAACCGCATCTGAAACAGGATGTTTCTCAGAGTACCCAAACCAATCGATCCCCACCATTGTAGCCAAACCATCACACAGTTGCCCAAATAGCATACCTGCAACCATCGGAGTCGCAAGTATTGCTTTGGGAGTAAGCATCTCGACTGGATGTTCTGAGCGGTCAGTACTCTCCCACTCTTCCAAAGTAAGACCATCTGGAATTAATCCGACCTCATTACCTGTCAAACGTAATTGAGCTAAATCCTCTTCACCTTGGCGCCAAACTGCCCATGTTACGATAAGAGGTAATACGACTACAACAAGAACTGGCCAAATTATCTCGTTATCTCTTGGCATCATTCCACTATCTTGAACCCAAGGAGTTGAAGCAAGTTGAGCCCAATGCCCAAGACCCATTGTTATCAGCCCAATAGCAAATGCGAGCATTGCCCTAGGTATTGCTTGCCAATCCCATGTATTGTGAAGAACTACGGCAATCATAACCGCGCCAGCGATTGAACCGCTAAGGACCCAAAAGTGACCGATATCGTGCTCGTGCACATTTGGTAAGACCAATAATCCGGTAAATGCAACATAAGCGAAAAGAAGCATTGATAGCATCGAAATATGACTCTTACGACCTATGTGTCCAATCAATGCGGAAATGATTAGCCAAGCAGCTAGGTGAATATGAATCAAAGGTGAGATGAAAAGTACATCCACACCCTCTGCAAAATAATCTGCATCTTCCATCACTCTTAGTACAGGAGCTAAAACAACCCAGGACATCAATGCCCATACCATTCTGTCATCTACAGGTAATTGCCATTTGCGGAATAGTGCCTGGAAAACAATCACTGCAGCAACCATCGTCAAAATGTAGACCAATGTGTTAACTTTGGAATAACCTGCATCTCCGCTTTCACCAGCATCTTTGATAATAGGGTCCCAGATGTATATTTTGAAGAAATCATCCCAGAATAATTCCGGAGCAAACAGCAGACCCGCGAGTATTGTTACTGCAATTAGGCCAAATATTGCAAGAAGAATCCGCTCCCCTTTGGAGAACTCAGTATCTTCCATAGTACGACCTCAGTCTAATTCGGGTGATGATAGTTACCCGTAATGGATCACTCTTCTTCTTCAGAAACGACGCGAGGCTCGTGTACTTCGACGAATGATACCTTTCCTGCTTCAACTGCATCCCTTAGGACGGTTACTAGGCGGAACTTCTGCATTGCTGCATTAGTATCGAAAAGCATAGTTTGCGGTACGATTACCGAGATGTCATCTCCATCAAAGGATACTTCGAATCCTTCGTGGCCGGTATTAGCTTCAAGTAGGGCTGAGACTTTCTCTTCCTTGCCTTCAATGACCTTTACAATCTTGTAATCATACTTTAGAGAGCGACCAGACATTGGGTGATTGTAATCGATACGTGCACGGCCTGCTGCTAGGTACGATAGAGTCCCTTGACGGCCTTCAACTTGAACTGGTCCACCAATGTAAAGTGACTTAGGGTCACGAACATGGCGAAGGAGTTTATCGATTGAAATTGTTTCAATCTGCGCTGGGTCTTTTTCACCGTAAGCATCTACAGGTGCTATTTCTAATGAAATATCCTTGTCAGCTTCTGCTTCTAGTAGGCTTGCTTCAAATCCTGCTATCAGGTTTCCTGAGCCTACAACACATACTAGTGGCGTGTAATTTCGCCCCTCTTGGTGCATCTCATGTTCCTTTGCAACATCTTCTCGAGTTGTTTCAATTAAATCGCCGGACTCTGCGTTGTACAAATCGTACTCCACATGGACAATGGTTCCTTCTTCCATGGTATCTCACCTATCGCCCCCTACGGGGGCATTCCGGCGACAAACCGTCCCTATTTCAATCAGTTGGGTCGCGACGAGGAGTCCAAATGGCCAGGCTAGCCAGTAACATAAGGCTCCAACCGCCCCATACCAGGTGTATTCCTGGAAGGTCATAAACCATGATTCTGACCAAGTCACTACCTTCCATTAAAGAGCGTGCCTGAGTACCATCCATTATCAAAACCAAGTCTCCATGCCACATACTCACCCGGTCTACTTCAGAGCGTGACCTCGAGTCAAAACGTATCACTCCCGGCTCAACCGTTTCAATCAATTCACCATCATTGTCATAGACATTTATGACTGCTCCGAGGTAGCCATCGCCGACTTCCAAATCGTCTCCGCCTTGAGTTACGACTTCAACGAATTCGAACTCATAGGCACCCCACTCAACTTTCTCACCTTGAATTAGAGTAACGCTATGAGAGTAAGTTCCTCTATCGATGATTGTGGTGCTCATTACGTGGCCAATCACTAGAAGAACTAACCCCAGATGTATGAAATGAGCGAAGAAAGGAATTTTCCTTTTGCCAGAATTCTCTCGAATCAAGGAAACTGTCGCAGGTAGAGCCAACAAAGCAGGAAGTAATACTACCATCCCAATTTGTCCTCTACTGAGTGATGCTCCCAAAATATCTGAAGAATCATATCCTAGGCTATTTCCAAATAGCCAGGCCACTAACAAGATCAGTGGAGTTGAAAATAATAGGAAAAATATTCTTTGGGGTTTGTCCCGCATACTCCACATCACGAATGCTAACATTACCGCAGCAATGAATGGGGCACCATACAACTCATGCGCTGCAAATTGAATCGAATCGATACTAGAGATTAATATCACTAAAGTCAATATCAAATATAATCCAACAGCAACTACTGGAGTCCACAAGGCAATTCTTTGCTGGAATTTACGCTCTTTGAATGAAAATTTCGATGATTCGCCTTCTTCTGCGAGGAACCACGGTGAGATGAAAGTCGCCATACCAATAGCACAAATCCAGATATCCAGCATTCCAGACCATGATGCTGCGAGGAATAGTATCACTCCACAACTTGCCCAACCCCAAGCTTTGAGGCGCTCTTTTTCAAAAATTAATCCGAATGCGAACAATAGTGAAAGTAATTCGAATAGCACCATTCCATGAATAAACCTCAATCCAACCATCACTGCTGGAATTGCAAACCATTTCCAATCGTGCCCCCCTGGCAATGACCTAATTCCGGATTCCACAAACGGACCTAGCCCAATGATTACAAGCAGAGTTGGAGAGAAACCATCGAGTACATCTCCTCCGCCTATTACTCCAATGACTGCCGTAATTGGCAATAGGAATAGCCACCACTGAGAAAAACTAGTTCCCAATCTAGTTGCAAGGAATATTCCCATTAATTGGATTACACCCAATAGGTAAACCAGAACTTCAATTCCACTAATATCTGAAAGAACAACCATCATCCTCCCAAAAACATCAGTTGGCGGAGAGCCAGTTGAATTAATGACAAATGTATGAACACTGACCGCCCAAACTCCACCTGCACGAGTGACCATTGTTGCAAATAATGCTAGTGCACCTGATGCCATTGCAATTCCCGCCCAAATATGGTCAGGCGTTTTTCCTGGTCTAGTTCTAAGATGGAGTAGAACTACAATGCAAATCCATGGCAAAAGTGAACCAGTTTCAACCGGGTCCCAAGCCCAATAACCACCCCAATCAAGTATGAGATAAGCCCACAATCCTCCCAAACCAATCCCCAGTGTGGCAAAGAAGAATGATGGCCTTGCTACGTGAATCAAACGGTCTTTGATTCCCTTTGAATTCGTAAGCAAGGAGGATATCCCGATTGAAGTTAAAGTCAAACAAAGAGAATATGCCAAGAATATCAAAGGTGGATGAATAACCATCAAGTCAGTCTGTAGAAGTTCATTAAGACCAGGACCTGTTCCATTCGCTGCCTTGAATGGCTCAAGTATCCAAGCCACCAGTAACAGAGATAATGCAAATCCATTCATTAATCTTAATCTCAAAAGATGAGTCTCTTCGTTTTCCCCTGATAATGGATTTCTCCAGATTGTGGATAATAATGCCATCCAGGCAACCCAAAGTAAAATCGGTCCTTCTCTGGCAGCCCATGTGGCTGCGAAACGATAGCGAAGTGGCAGGTCTTCCCCACCATACCATGCAACTAAATGAATCGAATCAAAATTCAAAGTAAACATGGTTGCTAATACAAAAAATGGTAAAGCCATCAACCATGTTAAACGGGCATCAGGACGATAGGTAACCCATGCTGCAACTGTTACTGCAAAGGGCATTATCAAGGATTCCATCTACTCACCAACCGAAATGTTTGGCGCGTGAATAACCAAAGGAAAGTAGTACACTAACTACGCCCTTGGTATACAAAATTGGATGTCTGACCAACAATTTTAATCCGATCCAAATCTTGTCTAAAGGTGACATTGAACCCAATTCCTCTGGAAGACAGTGGGCCATGTTGGAAAGTTCTTGGTCGGAAAGGTCGTAAAGCGAAGTCTTGCCTTTGAGAATTTTGTGATATGGAGGAAAACGCTTCTTCCAAGCTTTCACGTAAGGTTGCATTTTTGCGTCCGATAAATCATCTGCTGAGATTGCTGCTGAAATTGTTAGAGCAGCCTCTCTACCTGACCAAAGTGCAAGATGTGAACCTCCTTCGAATAGAGGAGATGTAAATCCAGCAGCATCTCCAACCAAGATGAGCCCATCTCCAGTTGTAATTTCTCTAGGTCCTGAAATTGGAATAGTACCGCCGAATGGTTTTGGTTTGATTCCTTTTTTTCTCCATTCCGGATTTTGGATTTCTTTTCCTTTAAGATAAGTATCTTCAACGAATTTATCTAGATATTTTATGGCGCCTCTTTTGTCAGTGGTTACCAAACCTACGTTCGCCCTACCGCCCTTTTTAGGAATCATCCAAACATATCCGTGCGGTGAATATTCAGGCCACAAGTAGAAATCAAGATAACCGTCATTTTCAACTTCTGTCATTTCATATTGGAAGCCAGCAATTACCTCTACAGTAGTGCCCATTCCCAATAGTTTTGTAGCGGCACCTGTAACTCCAGATGCATCGATAACTGCCTTACATTCAATTGGAAATTCATTTCCCCGGCCGTCTATTTTCCAATTAGAAAATTTATTTTCGCTATTGTAAATTCTTTCCATAGATGTCACGCGGTGAGAGAGGTGTAAAGAGGCGCCTTTTTCAACAGCCTCATCACATAGCCACTGCTCGAACTTATGCTTCTCCAAAACATATCCTTTTTCTGTCAGAAGCTTGGCTGTTCCATCTGGGAAAATAACCCTGATTCCTTTACAATCTAAAGCGATGACATCTTCAGGCAGTTCAAGATCTAAATTATCGATTGCCATCTGAGAAAGACATTCCCCGCAGTGCACTGGAACTCCAACCTCCGAGTCCGCTTCAACAATCATTGTCTTGAGCCCAGCGCGAGAGGCATGCAGAGCAGCAGAACCGCCCCCGGGGCCCGCTCCAATTACCAGAACATCGCAACTCGCCATGCCTCCCCGTAGGGGAGGCGGGACTTCAATGAGTCGGCAGAGAACAAGTATTCATGAGGAATGTCTCGTAGCGGTATCATGGCCTGGCGTAATATGACACGTTGGCTCGCCCACTTGGAGAGCAAAGGCGAGTTACTGCGTATCAGTGAACCGGTCGACGTCGAACTGGAAGCTGGCGCCATTGCTGACCGTTTAGTGAAAAGCGGAGGTTCTGCGGTATTATTCGAAAAACCGCGGCTGCCAAACGGTGAAATTAGCGAAATACCGCTTGCAATGAATCTCTTTGGTACACATGACAGGACATTGCGCGCATTAGGTGCGTCGCATCCTACTGAAGTCGGTGAGCGATTAGTCGCATTGATGAAACCCGATATTGGAGGAATAGTCAAGAGACCATGGACTGGTTTACCACTTCTTAGAGATGCAATTTCAATGCCCCCCAAGAAAGTAAGAAGGGGTTCATGTCAACGTGTTAGGATGGAAACTGACGTCACTAAATTACCAATTCCAAAAACATGGCCGATGGACGGAGGACGGTTCATCACATTACCACTCGTAGTCACCAAAGACCCTAATTCTGGTGAACATAATCTTGGAATGTATCGAAGTCAGATATTTGGGCCCAAAGAGGTGGGTCTACACTGGCAAATTCACAAACATGGTGCAGACCATGCAGCAGCTTGGCCAGAGGGAAAAATGCCAGTTGCTATTTGCATAGGGGGGCCTCCTGAATTAATTTTCTCAGCGATTGCTCCACTGCCTGATAATTTGGAAGAATACATGTTTGCAGGATTCCTAGGTAAACGCCGCTTGAGAATTACAAAGGCGCTGACTCAGGATTTACTAGTTCCTGCAGATGCTGACATAGTGATTGAAGGATGGGTTGATGCGACTCAAACAAGAACAGAAGGACCTTTTGGAGATCACTTCGGATTCTATTCATTGACAGGACAATATCCAGTATTGAATGTCACTGCAATAACTAGGAGAAAAGACGCAGTACTTTCTGCAACTATTGTCGGTCAACCCCCTATGGAAGACGGATATCTGGGAGAAGCGATAGGCAAGCAGTTTAGACCGATTCTTTCATTCCAGCACAGGGATGTGTTGGACCTTCACTTACCTTTAGAGACAGGATTCCACAATTTAGCTATCGTAAAGAGTAAGCAGAGATATCCAAGACAAGCTCGTAAGACCTGCTTGGGATTATTGGGTGCCGGCCAAATGATGTTTTTGAAAATACTAATCGCTACTGATGAGAATCCGAGTGATCTCGAATCTTTATTGGATGCTCTCAATGATAGAGTGGACCCAAAATCAGACCTAACTATAATTGAGGGAATGGTTGGGGATTCTTTAGAACCTGCATCAACATTCGAAAATGTTCACTCGAAATTAATTATCGATACGACGAAATTGGTTCCTGCAGACCCCAGAAGCGGCAATCCCCTCGAGGGTTCCCCTGTAGAAGAGTGCCCACCATGGAGAAGAGGAGAAGAAGAGCCTCCTGGAATTAGTGAAGATTTACTCGAAAATATTTCTAAATTAGAAGATGTAGAAGATTGTCTTTTGTTGAGAAGTTCGATGCTTGTAGTGACTCTAGATATCGAAGGAACCCCTGAACCCAGGACTGGAGCACAATGGCCAAATGAAGAAGATGCAGCCGCAAAGATATCTAAAATAAACCAATTGCGTAATTTAATTTGGCAATTGGACTCCAAAAATGAACTCCGGTGGCTATTCTTTACTAATAACGACCTCGATTTACATGGTGACGGGGCAAACCGTAGATTGCTGTGGCAACTCACATCTAGGTTTGCAGTTGAACGTGACTTCTTGGTTGAACAAGGCAGAATCTTTTGGGATGCAACTACACCAATCCCATCGAATGACGGCCCATCAGTTGTAAGGCGTTGGCCCGCAATTACCATGCATGACCCTGAAACATTAGAGTCGATTGAGAGATTTGACCTGCCGCCTTGGCCAGATAATTTGGTGATGTGAAATGGACTTCAAACAAATTGCATCGTTTGTAAAAATTGAGCATACTCTATTCAGTTTGCCTTTCGTTTTTATTGGAGCATTTATGGCGGGGGACCCCAGTAATTTGCAACTATTCTGGATATTAGTAGCCGCTGTTGGTGCACGTGGTTTAGCCATGGGCCTAAACCGAATCATAGACCGTGATATCGATGCTGCAAACCCACGTACTGCGAATCGCCATTTAGCCTCAGGTGCAATGTCAATGCGAACTGCCTGGTCTCTGTGCGCAATATTCCTAGTCATGCTAATTGGTGGAGCTTGGATGCTAAACCCACTATGCCTCTACCTTTCACCAATCCCAGTATTCGCCTTCGTAGTATATCCATATCTCAAAAGATACACCTGGCTATGCCACTGGTGGTTAGGAGGATGTCTTGCCCTAGCACCTGCGGGAGCATGGGTTGCAATCACTGGTGAAATATCTTCCAATTCATGGTACCCCGATTTGATGTACGTTTCGATTGGAGTAGCAATTTGGATCGCTGCATTTGACCTTGGATATGCACAAATGGATATAGAAAGCGACAAACTGAACGGAGTGAAATCATTCCCCGCCTATTTCCAACCCCCTGTAACAATGGCAGTTATGCTGCTATCTACTCCATTGTGGGCTGCGGCGTTTTCAGTAGTTTCAATTTCAGGCACCATAATTTCACTCGCATTGGTATTACTTGTGTTGTCTGCCTCAGGAGAGCAATTCCAAAAATGGTGGTTTAGAGCTCATGTTTCCACCGGATGGATACTACTTGTTGCAATGCAAATTTCATAGAGCGGCAATAACCCCCCCTGATTATGAATCCAATCGTTAAGTCTCTACTTGAATTCAATCAAGCATTCGAAATACCACGTCTAGAAACTCCGGACTTAGGACCTGATGAATTAATTGAATTAAGAATTAAACTTCTAAAAGAGGAAGTCGAAGAATACGCTGAAGCGGCAAGAGCGGGAGATTTGGTAGAAGTTCTCGATGCTTTAGCAGACATTGGCTACATTCTTGCTGGAACTATAATTAATCATGGAATGCAAGATATTTATGATGATGCTTTCAATGAAGTTCATCGCTCGAATATGGCCAAATTAGTCGATGGCAAAGTGATTCGAAGGGAAGATGGTAAAGTCTTGAAACCCGAAGGATGGCAGGCCCCTCAACTAGCACAATTCCTCCAGTGATTTATTGAGCAAGTGCTGTCCTACAGATGACATGCGCACCGCTTTAGTGACCGGAGGAGGCCGCGGCATTGGTGCCGCCATATCCAAACGGCTGGCTAAGGATGGTTACAGAATTCTCCTTACGTATTGCAATTCATCAAAGCCTGCTGAAATGGTTGTAGATGAAATTAGGAACTCGGGAATAGATGCTGTAGCAGTGAACTGTGATGTAACCGATGTTAGAGAAGTCGCATTACTAGCGACCCACCCTTGGGTCGCAAAGGGCATAGACACCCTTATCCTAAACCATGGTAGATACGACCGTATCGATGCAAAAGAGCTTGATGTTGAACACTTGAGAAGAACCATGGCTACCAATTTTGAAGGGGCTTTTTTGATATGGGATTCTGTGAAGTCACACTTGACTAGCGGAGCACGCATATGCGTGATTGGCAGTCAATTAGGAACTAGGGGCTCCCCTCATGGAGCAGACTATTCTGCATCAAAGGCAGCCCTAGCAATTTGGGCTCGTTCACTAGCTCAGTCTTTAGCGCCTGAAGGAAAGCGAGTAAATATCGTAGCCCCAGGGTTTGTCGACACAGATATTCTAGCAGGAGATAGTAAAGAGAAAAGGGCGAGTAGAGAAGAGGAAGTTCCTCTAAAAAGAATCGGAACTCCTGAAGATATTGCAGGAACTGTATCCTTCTTAGTATCCGAAGATTCGAATTACATCACCGGTGCAATTGTCAATGTAAATGGTGGATTGTATCTGCCTTAGGATGTGTTTAGATGAGCGATCCCTTCGACATATCGAAGGCCCTGGAAGGGGCAGTAAAAGAACACTTGTCGCCAGACGTAGCAAGGTTCAGAATACACTCAGAACATCTGCCTGCCGGTGACCAAGAAAGTGCAATTGAAAAATTAGTTTCTCAATTGGAAAATAATCAAGAAAGATGTGTACTCCTAGGGGTCACTGGCTCTGGTAAAACATTTGCAATGGCACACATAATTGAGAGGTTAAATATACCAACTTTAATTATCAGCCACAACAAAACATTAGCTAGACAACTCCACCAAGAAATGGCAGGACTGTTCCCTGAAAATGGAGTAGAATATTTCGTTTCGCATTACGACTATTATCAACCAGAGGCATATTTGCCGAAAAGAGATTTGTACATTGACAAAGAGTTGTCAATAAATGAAAGAATAGAACAAGAAAGATTCGCTACAGTAGCTAGCCTTGTCAGTAGGCCTGATTGCATAGTTGTGTCTTCAGTTTCATGCATATACGGACTGAATGCACCTGAAACATTCTTGGCCTACCATTGCCGAATACATACTGGACAAGAAATTGAACCGATAGATTTGATCAGAGAATTGGTTGCCCTGCAGTATACGCGCACTTCAAGCGACCTGAAACGAGGTGAAGTAAGGCTTAGAGGTGAGAACCTAGACGTATGGATGCCGAGTCGTGACGACCCGTTACGAGTTAGATTTGGATTTGATGGCGTCGAACACATACAGATTTGTGACCCGATTACATGGGAAATACTGGACGAGTTAGATGAGGCATGGATACATCCAAAAGAATTCTTCATGATTTCTCCTGAAAGATTCGAAGCCGCTTTGGAGAATATCGAAACTGAATTGGATGGAAGAGTTGCTGAACTCAAAAGTGAAAGCAAGGAAATAGAAGCCAACCGGCTTGAACAGAGAACCAGATATGACCTTGAGATGTTAAGAGAAATCGGACATTGTACGGCTGTTGAAAATTACTCTATGCATTTTGATGGACGCGAACATGGAGAACGCCCATACTGCCTGTTGGATTTCTTCGCGGCAACCGCTAAACAGTTCCACGGCAATCCAGAAAAATTCCTAGTGATAATGGATGAATCACACGTGTCTCTACCACAAGTAGGAGGAATGTATGCTGGTGACAGAAGTAGAAAGCTGAACCTAATCGAACACGGATTTAGGCTACCCTCTGCTGCAGATAATCGCCCATTGAAGCAAAAAGAGTTCCAGAAACTGGTTCCTCAAATGTTGTACGTTAGTGCCACACCTGGTGAGCGAGAGTTACTGCACTTGTGCGAAATTACTGGACAAGATGCCCCTCTTGGATTACGCCACATGGCAGGAGGGGGCGGGGTTGATGAGCCCGAATATCCGAAGAAGCATCCTGATGCAGAGAGCATGTACGATATGCTACAAATGATTGAAGAAATCCCAAGAATGGAAATTAGACCAACCGGCTTACTAGACCCAACCATAGAAGTGAGAGATACTGAGGGGCAAGTTGCAGATTTGTTATCTGAAATTAATGCAAGAATCAAAGTCGGGGAAAGAACTCTAGTTACCGTTCTAACGATTAAATTCGCAGAGGAAGTTGCCCAATACCTCAACAAGATGGGGATTAAGGCCCATCACTTACATTCAGAGATTGATACAATCGAAAGAACTGAGATCATAAATGCGCTTAGAATTGGCCATATTGACACAATAGTTGGAATCAACCTTCTCAGAGAAGGACTGGATATCCCCGAGGTAAGCCTAGTAGCAATTTTTGATGCAGATAGGCAAGGTTTCCTTCGTAATGAAAGAAGTCTACTACAGACAATTGGAAGAGCCGCTAGAAATTCAAACGGGAAGGTTATTCTCTATGCGGATTCAATGAGCCCTCCTATGACAGCATCAATACGTCAAACTCTAGAAAGAAGAGAGAGACAAATCGCACATAATGAAAAGAATGGAATTACTCCCACTACTATCAAAAAAGCACTTCCGAAAATGGGCAGTGATGTGGATGAGTTGATTGCAGGTACCTCTGGAGGCAAGAGATTGGTTGGCTCGAAAGGAGGCAGAAAAGGCGGGGATTGGGCGAACAAACTCAACGTAGGAGCAGGCCAATGGTCTAGCTCAGACTCCGTGGCTAGCAACATTTCCCAACCAATTGAAGAAAATGATTATTCAATTGGAGAATTAAAAGAGATGATGCAACAAGCAGCTCTCGAATTAGACTTCGAAAGAGCGGCTATGTTACGAGACAAAATCTTGGAAATGCAATCGTCATGACACAGTCATGGGTTTCATATGCTATAGCAGCATCCAACGAATCATGGCAATCAACCCAGAGTCATTTGACAAGCCTGTCAAAGATTATGATTTTGCTAATCTAAGTGATTCAAAATCACTTATTGACCAGATGGGAGATGCGGGCGGGTTTACTGCAACAAAGTTAGCGAATGCTAGAGATATTCTCAAAGATATGCGAACTGAAATAGACGTTGTCGAGGCGGACTCAAGCAAAGTCACAAACTGGTTATCATTTCCCGCTTGCCTTTGTGCAACAGGAACTAGAGGGTTCTTTGTAGAGGCGATTAAAACCAAGATGTTCAATGTAGTTTCAACAACTTGTGGCACGCTTGACCACGATATTGCCAGGGCATACAAGCACTACTATCACGGTTCTTTCGAATTGGACGATATAGAATTGGGCGAACATCAATTGATGCGTCTAGGCAATGTCATCGTCCCTAACGCTAGTTATGGCGAAATTATCGAATCTGTAGTTATGCCTGTTTTGGAAGATATTCGCAATGATAGAATGGCTGAGACTGGAAAACAAGGAGCTGACCTTTGGCTCGGATTTGGCTCTGTTCACCTTGTATGGGAATTAGGCAAGAGGATTGGAACGCCTGATTCTTTGATTTACTGGGCGTACAAGAACAAGATTCCTGTTTGCATCCCAGGGATTACTGACGGAAGTATTGGCGCCCAATTATTCATGTTCAGGCAGAAGTATCGTGACTTCCACATCGATACACTAGCAGATGAACAAGTGATGAGCGATCTAACATGGGATGTCGAGAAATCAAATGCTTTGATGATTGGAGGAGGAATCTCCAAACACCATGTAATTTGGTGGAATCAATACCGCGGAGGACTAGATGCTGCGGTTTACATTACAACCGCACCAGAGCATGACGGAAGCCTTTCTGGTGCACGTTTGAGAGAAGCAATTAGTTGGGGTAAAATGCGTCCTGAGGCACCTAATGTCTGTGTTGAAGGAGATGCTTCGGTTCTTCTACCCCTACTAGGTAGTGATTTATTCGGTGAGTGAGATTATGCGTACAATGTTCCTTGTATTTTTGATGCTAAGTGCACCCTTAGCAGGCTGTTTTGGTGAAGATGAAAATGAAGTAGCCACTCCTAAACCAACGGTTTGGGACTTTGAGAAGCCTGAACTAACATGGTATCATTTTGCGGGAGCAGAAGACGCTTTTGAAAATTCTAGTTTTGATTTCGATGGACGTAATGTCCCCTATCCTGCTGAAGGTTCTTACTACGGAATAGGCATGTCGACATTCGAGCCAACAATGGGCATCACTCAAAGTGATATGATGATGATGAGTTCTTACGGCAATGGACCAGCAGGCTCTACAGCAATCATTTCTTGTGACCTAATTGGAATGCATGACGTATTAGACTACAGTTGTGAAAATATTTACGACCCATTCCTGCCAATTGCAAATTCTAATGACCCTTACATCTATGTTGACCCATGGACTAGTAGAATCATGAAATTCGATATGCACGCCTTACTGGGAATGACTGTTGAATGGTCGGATGATGAAGGGGCAAGTTGGAATGGCCCAAGTGTAGCTACTCAGATTTATTCAGTACAAGACCACCAAACAATTGCAAGTAGCAATATGCCTGCATTATTCCATCCTACGACCTGGATGTTCTGTATCAACGGAAATGCACCTCACCCCCTATGCTCATCAAGTCAAGATGGAGGAGCAACTTGGGGCCCTGAAACATCAGGCGCTCCTGTTTCCTGTAACTCTGGAGGATTATCGGCACACTTAGTTGGAAGTATTGATGGAAACTTCTACCGTGGAAACAAGGGATGTACAGGAGACGGATATTCAGTATTTAGAACTACAAATGCAGGAATCAGTTGGACTGAACATGTTTTGCCTACTACCGAAACTGGCATCGCAGATACTTGGAATGCTGAAGAAGCCCAAGTCGAAGTCGATAGTGTAGGAAACGTACACGCAATGTGGATGGGTCTGGATAACATGCCATACTGGTCCTATTCCATTGACCAAGGAGACACTTGGTCAAATGCTACAATGATCGCTCCACCAATCAATCTCTCAGGTACTGGTTTCCCAGTAGTTGTAGCCGGAGATGCAGGAACTGTAGCATTCGGTTACGTTGGTGAGACCGAAGGGGATGAAGAAACCTGGAATGCTTACCTAACCTATGCAACGGATGCTTTCAGTGAAAACCCATTATTCACAACAGTTCAGTTGAATGGAGATGATGACCCAATCGATATTGTTGTTGATTGTGGTTACAACCGCTGTGGTGGCCTTGGAGACTTCCTCGACATCAGAGTCGATGCATATGGACGAACTTGGTTCTCTTTATCTCACAATATTGCAGACATCGGTATTTTTGGAACAATCAACTCAGGACCAAGTCTACGTGGCGAGAACATTACTATGCTTCCTGAAATGCCACTAGGTGGAATGCTGACTCTTTGACCAATTAGCGGCGATGTCGAACGGTAATGATGGAGTTTTTGACATGGTCGTACTGAACATTTGGTCCCTAGGTCATTTCGTCCAATGGACGTTTATTGGACGATACCTACTACGCAACTGGTGGATTTTCATCTTTCTTTCAGTAGGGTGGGAAGTCTTGGAGCTCTATCTTCCATATGAATTCGTAAAGGAAACCTGGGATAATAAAATCTCAGACCTAGTTGTCAACACTATCGGATTTGCAATAGGTAAATGGATACGGTATGATCCTGAAACCTTGCAGTCTAACAATTAGAGCCTCCAAGCAGAGAGTAACTAAGCAAAGCGCCTCTTCGTATTTCAATTTAAATCTCGAATTAATTCGTTGACATCAACATTATCGTTGTAAATTAGAAACCCGCAAACTAATACTGTAACTGTAGCAAATAGAAGTGCTCTGTTGATTATTCCTTTGACAAAGTCAAAAACATTTTTTGCAGCCTTGGAAACCTTTTCACCAACTTCGTCTAAGCTTGGGAGTTCGACATTTGTTGATTGGTCAACATGTGTATTTTGGGTGTTGTGATGAACGTCTCCAACATGTACATCCCCCGTAACCACAGAGTCCTGAATCTTCGACTCAACATCTGACACAGATTTCCCAACCATCCTGGACTTATAGATGCTGAGGGTTTAGACAGGCTCTTGCAATCCAGCGATCAGAGTCATCAATGCAGTTCTGAATGGTATTAGAGGCCTCCAGCCATCGCCTGTAAGGCTAAGTAGCAACTGATGAAGAGGATCAAGGTCGGGCCTTAGATTCATTTCATCTGCAATTGGCTTAGCCTCCATCCCTGCAATTTCATGTCCAAACAATACCTCTGCTGTGAAATTACCACTAATACCCTGGTTTGTTCTTTGCCACAGCATATCAAACTCCGACTTAGAATCTTCAGACGCCCATTCTCGTCGACCACACATGTGAACATTATCCAGTTTCATCTCGGCTTTCAAAATATGAGCAATAGCATTGGCCGCATCGATAACACTCAACCAATACCTAGGGGGTCCAACAACAGCCTCCCCCTTAGCCCAACAAATTAGTTCAGGGACCAACCACTTGTCCGCACGTGAGGGCAACAAGTCGTGAATAAGTAGATCTTTTCCAACTACGATATCAGCATCGCTATTATCGAACGAGATAGAAAAGCCCGAACCTTCGATTAGAAGGCCTGCTGTTGAATAATCGAGTAAATCTGCATTGCGACTAAGATGAATTTCTTCTTTGGCTATCACATCGACATCCATCATCAACAGTTTATCGATTACTGCTTCACCGAGTGAACAGGTTGCCCCGATGACTTGTATTGCCATATTTACGGCTGTAAGTTCACTATTCATGACCTTATCTCTTGTAAGATTTCCTAATTGTAATTTTTAATTTTCAATTGGCTTATTTTAAAAAAGTTACAAAATGCGGCAGGATTATGCGACACCAATTGAAAGTAAACTATTGCGTCCTTATCTAAAAGTGAAATTAGTATCGTTCTGCAATTGAAGATACATAGATTATGCGTCAAACCCAATTGGAAAGTTATTTTTTGACGGAGACAAGTATAATAGTCGCCACTGTGGAGGACGGGTTGGCCAAGAGTCACAAGGCCAAGGAGATGGGAAAATGCCAAACAACGATTATGACATCCAGGAGTTACTCCAAAGGGATGTGTACGTGAATGATACAAAGGTGGGGACGATCGTAGGAGAACGTCACCACCCGAACGAAGCAAGAGTGCGCTCAATGCGCATAATGGTGGAGCCAGGGGTCGCTGATGAATTCATGCGAAAACCAGCTGAACTCGCACCATTACACAAGGAGTTAATCCACAGCATACGCAATGACGGTGCCGTAAAACTCTCGAAATCGATGCGTGAACTACAGCGCAGATGGAGAAACACAGTAAGGATCGATGAAAAACTATACGCCCCTGATGAAATGATGGACAGAGCAGTTCTGGACAACCAAGGAATGGAAATCGGCGTAATTACCGATTTGGTGAAGATTAAGAGAACCTACAGAGCAGTCGTAGTCAAAACAAGAATAGGTGTACAAATTCAACACGGCATCGACACTACGATCAATATTCCGATTACAGCACTGGCGCGCACACGTGAGCGCTTGGACGAAGTAGTGTTGTCGAGAACTCTCGACAAGTTGCTCGGTCTACCGTCTTACATACAGGCGAATGACCCCGATGCAATAGAAGATTGAAGCATACCGTCGTCTTTATGATGGGATGGCCGGTCGCCGACTTGCCTTTGCGCGGGTAGCTTAGTCGGCTGGAGCACCCGGCTGATAACCGGGAGGTCGCAGGTTCGAGTCCTGCCTCGCGCACCAACTACACAGTACGCTAGTTTTCTAGTAAGCGAAATGTGATTTTCGTTCTTAAAAAAACGGTAAACGATGAGAACACTCATTTAGCCCCCTCACAGGCCACTGTAACATGGTAGTGGTCTCGGGCAGCAATTCCCATGCACTCGCTATCGACTTAGCCAATGAGTTAGGCTGGGAACACCATTCACTTGAAGCGAGAAGATTCCCCGACTCGGAAGGATACATCAGAATACCTGAAGAATCAATTGAAGCGGTTCGCAAGGAACCTGTTGTACTCGTATCAAACACATTCCCTGATGCCGGGATTGTTGAAACACTATTGTTACTTGAAGCATTGAGGGATGTCAGAGAAGGACGGACTGAGAATCTCAAAGAGATAGGCCCTCAATCTATGGACGACGTAGGCGGAGGAGTAATCGTCGCAATACCATACTTCGGATATTCTCGCCAAGATAAACGATTCCGCCCCGGCGAAGCGATTAGTGCCAAGGCAATAGGAAGGCTACTATCCGCACATTGTGACGGCATTGTAGTATTCGACTTACATTCTCCTGCGGCTCTAGAAGATATGCCAATCCCCGTGGAATTTACATCTGCCATGCAAGAGATTGCCACGCACTTAGAAGAAACAGTGGGTCCTGACTTCATACTCTCTCCCGATAAAGGAGCGATAGACAGAGCATCTGCAGTAGCTGAGGCAATAGGATTACCGTTCTCATATCTTGAAAAAACAAGAATCGACGCTCACACTATTGTTCACAAAGCAAAGGATTTGGACGTTGATGGGAAAATTGTCGCCATAGTCGATGACATGATTGCTACCGGCGGAACGATTTGCAAAGCGGCTGACGCATTGAGAAGTCAGGGCGCAACCGAAGTTCATGCTGCTTGCACTCACGGTTTATTCACTGGTGGGGCAATTGCTAGGCTGGCAAATCACGTAGATGGAGTGCACGCCACATCTAGTCTGGCTAACAGTCGCGCAGTAATCTCTGGAGGAGCGGCATTGGCTCGTGGTGTCCGCAATATCCTCAAAGAGTTGTGATTGTACCAGTCAATTTCAATCCGTGGTGTTTATATTCGCGAGGTCGTGCGCTGCTTTGCTTCACATAAGCATGAGAGTGATTTCAATGAGTGCACACGTGTCATACGAAACCCCTAACGATGTCGCAGATAAGATCTACGAGATGGTTCAGGCGAACAACAACGGTAGAATGAAAAAAGGATCTAATGAGGTAACTAAGGCTGCTGAGAGAGGCACCGCCAAGTTCATCATCATGGCAGAGGATGTCAATCCGCCAGAATTACTGGCTCACATCCCACTGATCTGTGCTGAGAAAGGTATTCCATTCGGATACGTTCCTAGCCAAGAGTTCCTAGCAAAGGAAGCAGGAATGCCTGGTGGCGTTAAGACTGCATCCCTGGCACTTCTTGAAGTGTCCAAAGGCGCACAAGAAAAATTCAACGAAGTTGTAGAGCTAGTTAAGGGGCTTTCCAGCTGAACCTGATTACTGAATTCGGAGGAATTAGATATGTCTGAAGAACTAGGAGGATGGCCTGCTGAGGTCGTTGAAGTAGTAGGAAGAACCGGAATGACCGGAGAAGCTACTCAAGTCAAGGTGCGTGTCAATGACGCACCAAACCCACGTGACGTGGGCCGTATTATTACAAGAAATGTGCTTGGACCTGTTCGTCTAGGTGACATTTTGATGCTACGCGACACTGGTCGTGAAGCTCGCAAACTCAACTATAGGTGATCAATATGCCAGAACAAAGAATTTGCACTTTCTCAGGCGAAATTATCGAACCAGGCACAGGACTTATGTTCATCCGCAGAGATGGAACAGTACAGTGGTTTGCCAACAGTAAGGCTCGCAAGAACGCAGTCAAACTAAAGCGAAATTCACGCAAGGTCAAGTGGACTCGTCATTTCGTCAAAGGCGGCGTTTAGTTAACTTCTAAAAACGCATATTCAATCGCTGCGCTCAAATAGGGTGTGCCAGTCGGCCACAATGGTGGAATTAGTATGGAAACTACCTATGTCATGGTAAAGCCCGACGGAGTACAGCGCGGACTGGTTGGAGAAATCATTCAAAGATTCGAACGAAAGGGACTACAGTTAGTCGGTCTAAAGCAAGTCATTCCAAGTGAAGAGATTGCAAAGACACACTATGCCGTTCATTCAGAACGCCCATTTTTCCCTGGACTAATCAAATTCGTTACTAGCGGCCCTGTCGTTTGTATGGCTTGGCTTGGAAAAGATGCAATTAGCGTTGCTCGTAACTTGATCGGACCCACCAACGGACGCGATGCAGCTCCAGGAACTATCCGTGGAGATTTTGGAATGGATATTGGATACAATATGATTCATGGTTCAGATGCAGCAGATACTGCTGAGTTCGAATTAGGATTATGGTTCCCTGAAGGTGTAAACGACTGGAACCAAGACAGTCAGTCTTGGGTCTATGAGTGATTTGTAAGCCAATTGGAATTTTAAAAAAGCAATTGAGGTTTTAGACATGTCTGACGAGGAGGAGACTCAAGAGGCTCCTGCTGAAGAAGAAAAGGTCCTTGGCTGGCAGCGCCAGCCAATCGTTGCCGTACTCGGACACGTCGACCATGGTAAGACCAGTGTTTTAGACCACTTTAGATCGCTAGGTAGTGAAAGGCAAGCAAGTGTAATGGACCGCGAAGCCGGTGGTATAACACAACACATTGGAGCAACAGAAGTACCTGCAAAAATCCTCAATGAAACCTGTGCCGCCATGACAGGTGGTAAAGATTTCAACAGCCCCGGGTTGTTATTCATCGACACTCCAGGTCACCATTCTTTCACTAGCCTAAGAAGTAGAGGAGGGGCTTTAGCAGATATTGCGATTCTTGTCGTTGACATAATGGAAGGATTGCAGCCTCAAACGATTGAAAGTTTGCGAATCCTTCGAGAAAAGCAAACACCGTTCGTGGTAGCCGCTAACAAAGTTGACCGAATTCACGGATGGAGAACTGAAAAAGGACGTTCTTTCATTGAATCATGGGCTAATCAAAGAGATGACATCAGGCACTTTTTCGATGAACGCTATTGGAAGTTACTAGGACAATTTAGTGAGCATGGCTTCAATATCGAACGCTATGATAAAATTAGAGATTTCAAATCAAATCTAGCATTGGTTCCTTGCTCTGCCAAAGATGGCGAAGGTTTGCAAGACTTGCTTACCGTAACGGTTGGTTTGGCAGAACGGTTCCTCGATGAGCGTCTAAGAGACACACTTGGAGACGGCGAAGGAACCGTATTAGAAATGAAAGACGAAAGAGGATTGGGCAAAACAATCGATGTTATCCTCAATAGAGGAGAACTCAATTTGGGAGACACAATAACTCTAGCTGGCGCAGATGGCCCATTTTCAACTCACATCAAAGGAATGTTCAAGCCCAGAGGAATGTCTGAAATGAGAGACGCTGGAGACCGATGGGAATCTTGTGAAAATGCGGTTGCAGCATGCGGTTTGAAAATTGTCGCTCCTGGACTTGAAAATGTGTTAGCGGGCACGACTTTACGTCAAACCAATACTCCTGAAGCAAAGGCAAAAGCCGAGCATGAAGCACGTAAAGAAGCATCTATATCGGTAGATATTGCAGAAGAAGGCGTCGTCATCAAAGCAGACACCGTAGGTGGCCTAGAAGCATTAGCATTCGAATTAGATAAATTGGAGATTCCTATCCGTATGGCTACGATTGGCCCGGTAAACAAGAGAGACATAATTACCGCTCAATGTGCAGAAAGTGAACTCAATCAAATTATTCTAGGTTTTTCAGTAAAGGGTAATTCCGAAGTTCAGCCTCGATTACAGGGACCTGATGCCGATATCAAATTCATTGGTGCAGATATTATCTATCGCATCCTAGAAGAATTAGAAGAATGGCGGGAAACGACTCAAGCAGAGATAAATGCTGCTGCTAGAGAGAACCTAGTTTATCCTGGTCACTTACTCTATCTGCAAGATCACACTTTCAGAAACAAAGGACCAGCAATCGTTGGAATGCGAGTAATTGGTGGAAGAGTGCATATTGGTCAGAGAATTATGAAGCGAGATGGCACCCCGGTTGGTCAAATCAAGAGTCTGAGAAATCGGTCCAGTGAAGAAGTCAAAGAAGGGAGGCAAGGAGATGAACTCGCAGTTGCCGTCATGGGTCCTACTGTTGGACGCCATATTGACGAAGGTGACGAGTTTTGGGTTGACATTCCAGCATCCCATGCTAGGCGATTGCGCAAAATTGAACTTACACCAATAGAAGAAGAAATTCTCGAAGAATTAACACTGCTGCACAGGAAAGAAGACCACTTTTGGGGCAGATAAATTACCCTTAAACGCATAAATTAGGCGACTTACTCACGCAATACCTTGAAGTATGGTAGGAGATTGTTGCCTTTTGTACCACGGGATGTAACTATCATGAATGCAGGATTCCAAGCAGGCGCACCAACAGGTGACCACCGTACGAAGGACCTCATCGCTACCGTTTCTTCGATAGCAAATTCGCTAATGGGCGAAGTATCGAAAGTTATTATCGGTAAGAACGAAAATCTGCGTAGAGTAACCGTTGGCATTCTATCCAATGGTAACATGTTGCTAGAAGATTTCCCTGGACTTGCTAAAACTTTGCTAGCAAATACCTTTGCTCAGGCTCTCGGATGTAAGTTTAAGCGTGTTCAATTTACTCCCGATTTGCTGCCCAGTGACATTATGGGGACCTACATGTATGACCAAAAGACTGGCGAATTCAAACTTCGTGCAGGTCCACTTTTCGCTAACGTCCTACTTGCTGACGAAATTAACCGTGCTCCGCCAAAGACTCAGGCTGCTTTGCTTGAGGCTATGGAAGAAAAGCAGGTTACAATCGAAGGTATCACGCACAAGTTGCCTGCACCGTTCGTTGTAATTGCTACACAGAACCCGATCGAGCAAGAAGGAACATATCCTCTACCAGAAGCTCAGATGGACCGATTCTTGATGAAGATGAGTATGGGTTACCCTGACCGTGCAGAAGAAAAGGCTATCTTAGCCCGACGTAAACTTCGTGGAAAGGATGGTCACGATGTTGAACAGATTACTTCACCAAAGAAGGTTGTTGCAATGCAGAAAGCATTGGAGACTGTACATGTAGACCCTGCAATTCTATCTTACATCATCGAAATTGTTCAGAGAACAAGAGAAGACCACCGTGTAGTGAATGGGGCTTCACCTCGTGCATCGCAAGCATTGTTCAAGTCGGGACGTGCTGCTGCTGCAATCGATGGTCGAGATTATGTAATCCCTGATGACATCAAGGGTATTGCTCTGCAGATTATTTCCCACAGAATCAATATGAAACCTGAAGCCAAGATTCGTGGAATCACAGGTATGCACATTGTGCGCAAGATACTGTCTGAAGTTCCAGTTCCGGTCATCCAACAGGGATGATTGGTGCTCGAGTAATGCGACTCTTTACAGAGGGTGGACCATCTCGATAGTTCATAGCAGCGGAATTTCCGGGTGATTTAGATGAATCCATACAAAATGGTAGTAGCGGTGGCAAACCAGAAAGGTGGTTGCGCTAAGACGACTACTGCGGTTAATCTGGCTACTGCTCTTGCCAAAGGTTCAAAAAAATTCAAAGTCCCTCCTGCGAAGGTTTTGCTAATTGATTTAGACCCCCAAGGGAATTGTGCGACCTCATTTGGTGTCGAGAAGAAAAAAATCAAGAAAACCGCTTATGATTTGTTGGTTAATGATAGTGGTGAAGACCTACCTCTGATGGAAGAATATCTGATTTCACCTCAAGCATTGACTGAATCAATGCAAAGGGCATGGGCAAAAAGAAATGAAAATGCAAAAAGAGTACCTGAGGATTTAGCGATTGACAATCTTTGGCTATTACCTAGCGATATACACCTCTCTGGTGCTGAGATTGAACTTAGCCACCGAATTGGGCGTGAAACACGTCTAAGAGAGGCTTTAGCCCCCATAATCGACCAATTTGACCACATTATCATCGACACTCCGCCTTCTCTAGGGCTTTTGTCGATTAACGCTCTATGCGCTGCAAATTGGGTATTCATCCCAGTACAGGCTGAATATTACGCTCTTGAAGGATTCAGCATGCTGATGAATAGCGTGAAAATGATTCAAAAAAGAATTAATCGAAACCTGAAAATATTCGGTGTGGCTATGACGATGGTAGATCAGAGGTCTAAGCTTTCGTTACACGTTTGTGATGAAGTTCAGTCAAAAATTCCACGTAAGGTTTTCAAAACTCCAATTCGACGACTGGCCAAGGTTGCAGAAGCAGCATGGACTGGAGCGCCTACTGTCATCCTAAATCGCCCAAGCAATAGTGGCGCAGGGGCGGGTAGCAGAGAATATTGGTCTTTGACCAAAGAATATCATGAGCGTGTGCAAGAGATGAGGCGCCAGTTCGGAGTTACAGAGCATCCTCGCCTGTTACTTGAAAAACAAGGTCGGGCATTTTGAGACATCGCTCAAACATGTCCCATTTGCGTAATTACTCGCGCGGGATTCAAGTAGTCAACAGTTTCCAAGCCAAGGCATGACCGGCGAAGGAATGACCTCTGTAAGTGTCAGTTACGAAGTAAGAAGACAATTGAATACTCTACGTACCATGGATGGTCACCGTAGTGTTGATGACTTTCTCACAGATTTAATTCGTGCACACAAACTGGCTAAAATGAATGGAGAACTAGAAAATTTACGAATCCAAATGAAGGAAGTTGCCGATGTTAGTGCTGAACACTTAGTCCAGCGATTAAACCTAGCACCATTCAAAGTCTGAGGTGAAAGTATGGATTGGAGACCACCGGGATATTTACTTACTACCAGTGATTTAGTTCACGCTATTTTTGACAAGAATAGTGATGCTGGGAATTTACTAGTAAAAGCGACATTAGGTGAAATTGAGTTATTTGCCGCACCTAAGAGTTGGAATGCGATTCTATGGCTGATAACCAGCACCATAAAAGATGGCGGTAAAGCAATCTACTCTGGAGCACAATTAGGCGAGTTGAAAGCATCACTGCCAATTGTTTGGCGTATAGATTAATCATTTGCCTTGCTTAGCAAGCCATTCAGCACCGTACCATTTCCATTGGTCCATAGTCCAGCCTTCAGGTAATCCTTCTGCAGGTAGAGGTGGTGCTTCAGGAGCTGCTGCTTCCACAACTTGAGGTGCAGCAGGTTCTGGAGTCTCAACAGGAGCAGGAGTTGGTAAACCTGCAAGTTCTTCTAATGAAGCAGATTCTTCCATAACTTCTGAATTATCAGACCCTTCACTGTCTGCTTTGATTTCAATATCATCAAAACCACCGCCTAATTCGTTTCCGTCATCACCAATTGCGATCGGCTCAACTTCATCATCCCAGAATTTGTTGGAGTCTACTCCGCCTACTGCAGAAAGTCCTGCTTTACCTTCAAGAGCCTCGGCCTCAGCACTATTTTCTTCAGGAATGAATGGTACTCCATAGGTCTTCACTAAAGAACGACGGCGGCGAGAACGCCCGATTGCAGCATAGATTAGCAATGCCGCTACAATCGCTGCAAAGCCCGCACCTAAGAATGGTAGAATCTCTGTGGCAGTGGATAAGTATTCGTCGCTAGTTTCCTCTTCACTAGAAGATTCTAAGGATTTCTTCCAGTCATAATAATCCTTAGGATTTTCTCCTTCTGAATCTTTATCCGATACATAGTTTTGATAATCAGCATCCCTAATTCCGAGGCACATCTCAGACTGGTCTGAAGCAACTAATGCACAGTGGTTTTCCCTGGTTTGCACCAACTTGTTGGAGTCGTTGTAATCTTGACTAACTCCTACCTCGTCTCCATCTGAATCGATGTAGTCACGAGCATCGTTAGGCAAGTCATCTCCAAAGTCGTAAAATCCGTCACCATCTGAATCAATACAGCCAAACTTTTCTTTGACTGAATAAGTTAGAGTTAGTGTACCGTCATTGGCAATTTCTGGCACATAGGTACTGGTTGAATTACCCCATTCATATGGGCAGGTATCAGGGTCATTACCAGACAAGTTGTCACCATATCCGTCCCCATCAGTGTCCATCCATTGTGATTTGTCATAAATTGAAGTATCTGCTCCCTCGACTATTGTCCAATCATCAGTAGGGTCAGAATAGCCATCATTGTCAGAGTCCTTGCATCCTATTCTATCATTTGTTGAAAATCCATTCTCTTGAGGGCAAGCATCCCCCATGAATCCTGATAACTCATCACCATATCCATCCCCATCACTATCTGACCACTGGGTAGATTCGTCAGGGTATCTGTCGCCACCTTCAGCATTCATGTTGTCGCCATAACCGTCGCCATCACTATCCGACCACTGTCCTGAGTTTTCAGGGAAGTCATCCGAGTCATTTCCATCAGGATTGTCCCCATAGCCGTCCCCATCAGCGTCTGCCCACTGTGAAAAGTCATCTGGGAAGGCATCGGAGTTGTTTCCGTTGCTATCGTCGCCATAACCGTCGCTGTCAGTATCTTCGAATTGGCTTGAATCTAATGGGAAGGCATCAATACTGTCTGTTACACCATCACCATCGCTATCCAAATCGTATAATCGGATTTTAGATGATGTTGAAAATGATGAGATGATATGCAATTCTCCACTATCGCCGAAAATTCCCATCATGACACGACCTGCTGCAGAAAACTCACTTTCTTCTGTGAATGTTGTTGAATTGATTACATGCAGGTTACCATTTTGTGTACCTACCAATATTCTACCATCAGGAGCGAGAGTGATGGAGTAAATATTACCGCCACTGGAGATCGCGATTGACTCCATAGTCCAGTCAGTGAAATCATAACGGAATAAATCTCCATTAGAACAGCCAACGATTATATTTCCACTGCCGTCATTAATTATTTGAGTAGGGTAATATGAAAAATCGGCAAGTGTTTGTTCCAACAGTCCCTGCTGGGACGTAATTTTCACCAAGTTGTCCCTTCCTCCTGTAACTATTCTGTTTTCAGAAATGATTGTCATTGCTGTCATTGCTGTATTATGGCTAGGAGTGGCTGCACCTGTCCAGTCAAACGAATCGTATTCCTTGGCTCTACGCTCGCCACCAGAATGACCGAACCAAAGTTCACCTTCAGTGTCCCATAATACGAAGTCCACTGAGTTGGAAACATTGTATGAACTGGTCACAATTCCTAATTCAGTATTGTAGATGTAAACTCCTTCAGTATGCGCTATTGCTATTTGGAGTCCAGTGGAGTCGGCAGTAGCAGAATTAGCACTTACATTCAGTTCAATGGACCACTGGGTTATCAATTCCCCATTACCCCAGAAGTGTTCTGATAAATTACCAGTCGTAGTCAGCGTCAATAATGTGGATGCTGAAGAAAAAGATGTATGGATAAAACGACCATCGATAGAATCGATTATTCCGACATCGATCAGATTGGATTCAGCTTCTGATGAAGGTATTACTGGTATCAGAAGTATTGCAAGAAGAATTGCGATTGCCTTCCTCATGGTTAACGCCAAGAGCCGATAACCTATGAATGGCTCGGAGTTAAGCGTTTGTCGAAATCACTAATCTTCGTCCTCTGAAGAGATGTCTATTTTGGTGTTAGGAGATGAAACTGGGTTCAACCTTATAACTGGCTTTAGGACCGCAGTAGTCACTTCATCAACTTCTTCACCAGGCATTTTCCCTGGAGCCGAAGAAGGTGGAGCACCCCTACTCTTAACTGGATTAAGCACCTTAACTGTAATTGGGTTGAGGGTAGCAACCTTAGGTTCGGATGCTACTTTTAGGACCTTTACAGGAGTCAGCATTGCTGTAGGCTGGATTTCAGCCATCTCGTCCGTCATTGCTTCGTCTAGAGCCTCTTCAAGAATTTCATCCATCGATTCCAAATCTTCTTCAATACTTGGAGAAATTTGTTCATCAATTGCAGGTATTCCCTCGTCCTGTGGGTCTTGAGTTAGTACCAATTCAGAAACTGGTTCTAACTCCGTAGTCACTACTTCAGGAGTCTCTTCTAATGCGATACCTTGAATCTCTAATGCAGGCGCCGCAACGATTGGTTGTGGAATTGCCTCGACTGTTGGTTGCAATACTTCAGGGGCTTGAACGATAGGCTGTATTGGTGTTCGTACAACCTTCGGCATAATTGGTTGTGGTAAGTTTGCTGCTTGCGCAGGTAAATTCATTCCACCAATTGGAGCCTTCACAGGCCTTGCCATAGGTTGAGCACCGCTTAGCGATTTAGCAGTTGAGCGAGGAGCCCTCATTCCGGATAGTCCCATAGAAGGAGTGTGCTGTGCTGCTGCTTGGGCCATTGCACCGCGCATTGGTCTGCCAGCATTAGATCCAATTGCAGTAGGTCTTGCTCCTAGTGCACTCGGGTCAATTCCCATCTGAGGTTGGCCTGCTTGAGTTCCTTCACCAGAGATTGCTTGTAACCAAGACTGGCGCTTCTCCGCTCTACTATCCTGTGACTTTAGGGTATCAAATTCAGATTGTTGCTCTGCTAAACGGTTTTCATCAGCGTCGATTTCAGTCTGTACCTTTCCTTCAATAGATTCTCTCATCTTGACTTCAGCCATTGAGCGGAAGTCGTCCATCTGTTGAGTTAGTGTGGAGAGTCTGTCTCTAATTTCGGCACGCTTGACACCGAGTTGGGCCTCGATTTCAGCGCGAATATTTGCTTCACGCTTTCTGACTTCAATTAGTGCCTTGTTGCGCATTATTTCTTCGCGCTTGTCCAGTTGCCTCTCTAGTTGAGTAGCAACTTCATCTTCCTTACGAGTTCTAAACTCAGATAGTCTCTCTTCCATTTCAGCTTCTAATTCTAGAACTGTTTCTTCTTTGAGAAGATCTAAATCGGTTTCATGAGTAATTCTTTCATTCCTCAGACGTCCATCGATTTCAGACATTATAGCCTTACGTGCGGCTGTTTCTCTAGCATTAAATTCTAATTCTAAACGCTCAGACCAATCGGTCTTCTTGGCATCAAACTTATCCGATAATTGGTCATGTAATTCGGCCTCTCGTTCATATCTGAAACGAGCAAGACGGTTTTGAATCTCTGCTTCTCTAGCATTACGATAGGACGCAAACTCTTGGTCCATTCTTGCTTCAAGATCTGATTCAATCTCTCCCTCTAATGAACGAGAAATGTCATCTACTGCTTTGGAGAAAGTTAAATCATACTTTTCACGTAGTCTGCTCTTACGAGAAGATAATTTCTCAGTATGTTTGGATTCTAATTGCCTCTCAACCTCAACGCGTAGTTCTTCCCTACGCCTAGCGACTGCAAGTTCAACATCTTGACGCATTCTCTCTTCCAATTCCTTGGTTTCAGAACTGAGCCTAGATTCTAATTCATCTTGAATAGATGCAGCGATATCCTCTTCCAAACGCAAACTTCGGCGTTCGTATTCAGCACGCATTGTTGCTTCTCTTTGCTTGAGTCGGAGTTTGAGTTGTTGCTCAAGGCGAGTTCGAATTCCTCGGCGAAGTGCTTCTTCTCTTTCAGAAAGTTTCTGGGATTGTGTCTCCTCAAGTCTTTCAATTTCTTTAGATTCCATATCTTCGAAGCGGCTTTCCATTTCACTTTGAATCGTTGATTCCAAATCACGGATCTTCCTCTGTAGTGCTTGATTAAAATCTATTTCTAACCTTTCGCGCTGGAATGATAGACGACGTCGGTGCTCTTCTGACAATTGGCCTTCTAATTGAGTGATGACTACTGTTCGGTGTTCCTCGACTTTCCTTTCTTGCTCAACCTCTAAGGATTCCTTCAAAGCCTGGACTTCTCTTTCAAGGCGCATTTCATGAATTTCTCGAATACGGATCTCTTCTCTGGTAAGGGTTTCAGATTCTAACTGTGATAATTCATCTTCCATCTCACTGCGTAAATCATTTTCAAACGCATTGAGAGTCATTTCATGCTGGCGTGAAATATCTGTTGCCATATTATCTTGCATCAGGGAGATTCTTTCAGCCAATGCTTCTCGACGTAATTTATTGTCACGTCGAAGTTGTGCACGAATCTTTTCTTCCTCACGGAATCTGGAGCTTTGCATTAACGTCTGGTCCAATGATGGGGAAGGAGTAGAGGTGAATTGGGCTCGTAAAGAAGACAGATCAGTATGGCTAGATTCGCCACCTCGTCTATGTCTTGTACCTGTTCCTGACTTGCTTTCGCTAACACTCATAGGATCCCCATCCAGTTATGGATGCTGTTCTCATGATAGATAAGGGGCGCGATAGTCAACCCCTGTCGCGTGGCGATTTATCCGACTAAAGATGAGCGCCATTATTCACTTTCCGAACTCGGTTGGTTTTCGACGACCAATCGTGGCCCTCCGATAATGTATACCATGGTCCAAAATAATGAAAATGAGAACAAAAACATCGTGAACGCTGTTCCAGAAAGATTCTCGCCAGCATCCGATTTATTGGTTAGAGTCATGGCATGAATTACAGCGAATAATAAAGACGCAAATTGTAGGGTTGAAATCCTCAATTGGGGCCCTGATTTCAATTTAGACATCTTTCTATCTGAGATCATTAGTCCACCACATAGCAGTAATAATGGTAACATTATGAAGTCAAAGTATGGTTTTAATTCCCCTGCACCCCAGCAGTATGAGCAATCCCAAGATGTTAATTCCGGGCCGTAACCAGATGAAGGTTGTAGCCAAATTAATCCTGCAGCAGAAAGTAATACCAACGCACTAGCTGGAGATGAAAGGCCGTGGAAATACGGTACATAACCACCTTCTTCGTGTTGGAACCTTGCTAACCTTAGCATACCACAAGCAATCATCCAGAAACAGGCGATTGCTAAGGCACTGGTCCACAATGGAGATGCTTCCCCCATTCTACCAAACATAGTGAATATTATCAATGCAGGCGCTACACAAAATGAGATACAATCCGACATGATATCAAGAGACCCTCCTAGGATTTGACGTTTAGAATATCTTCGAGCAATTGGCCCATCGATTATATCGCCCAAAGCAGACAATAAGACGCATAACATTGCTGCCCAAATATAATCGGTCAACAATCCTCCCTCATAATACGGAGTTTCCATATCTTCTACCGATAATATGACGAAAACGATTGCCATAACGCCTAGTAAGCCATTAGTAATCGTAATGTAATCAGCGATACCCATCAACCTGAATGTTGTCCTCATCGCTAATCCTCAGAATTTAATTTTGAATTCAGTCTCACAAGCCGGACAAGATACTTCTCTTTCTCCTGGCCTCTTGTTCATGCGAAGTTTACGATCGCACTTTGGACATGCAATCTCAACTTTCGGACGATGGGGTTTGAGTACGAAATGAGTATGGCAAGATGAACACTGAAGATTTGCGGGCCTTTTATCAACGCCACAAACTAAGACTTTAGAGCATTCGGGACAACTTATTTTCTCCTCTCTCCAACTACGCTTAGTTCCTTCATGTTCAACATTTACTTCAGACTTACACATTAGACACTTGATTATACCAAGACCACTTGGTAGAAGATTTTTACAACGAGGGCAAGACAAATCCGGTGGTGAGATTCTTGACTCAACGCCTGGGGTTTCTTCATCCGACATAATCAGTACCAACCTGTTTCCATTTTTGACCGCTTCACCAATCAATTCTTTCTTCCCGTGATTTCAAGGCTTTCTAGAGTGGCTGAATCTAAATTGATTGGGTTACCGGACATCTGGGCTAATTCACGAAGCATATTCCTAGCAGCTGCCTGTACTCTTGGGTTTGTAAGGTCGATTGCGCCCAATGAATTGTCAGATGAAGCAACGCTACCATCACTTGGTAGTGGCACTCTATCCATTACACACCACCAACGAGTACGGCCTTCATCTCTGTGATTCATCACCAATCCAAGAGACTCAAGTTTTCTTAGATGGTGGTAAAGATTGTAGCGGTCAACAGCGACTAATTTCTGAAGTTGGACAGTTGTGAACTCATCTGCACCTAAAAGGGCCACATAGAGGGCACGACGGGTGGGGTGCATCAAAGAAGTACTGACCGGGTCTGCATGAATTCTAGCCATCTCTATCCCACCGTTGATTAGGCCTTAGCGCCTATGAGGCTTGAAGGTAGCGTTTGTTTTACTATCAAAACGGCGTCAATAATGACCTATACGCGTTAATGGTACCCGTCCATATCGACTTACCAATATCGACTATCAGTGCAAGAGTACCTCCACTTCCGGACAGTCTTGCTCCATTGATTATTACGCCGATTACGCTCAATTCATGGACGAGTACGCCGAAGGCTAAATTTTCATTTAACCCAGCCAGTACCGCATAAACTAACATCAATGTTACTAGAACTGAATATACGATATTAGAAATTAAAACTGAATGTGTACGCTTTGCTAGAGAAAGAAGGTCTGAAATCAGGCGAGGGTCATCGCCAGGAATCAAAACATCTGCAGCCTCTAAATTGGCCGACTCTCCTGTTCCAATTGCAATACCGATATCAGCTGCAGCCATTGCTGCAGCGTCATTAAACCCGTCACCGACCATCATTGTGATATGAGTCTTTGAACGGTCTTGGACCCATTTGACTTTATCTTCCGGAGTCATTTCCCCGCGTGCTGCAGATTCTGGTACACCGATACTCTTAGCCAATGCATTTACTGAATCTTGGTTATCTCCAGACAATATCTCGACATTTACTCCTTGAGAATATAATGTCTTTACCAATTCATCTGTACCCTCTCGCAGATCATCATGTATGAATGTAAATAGGGCCACAGGTTTGTCTTCTTTGAGAAGAAGGCTTGCACCATGTCCCGCACTTAGTGCTTCGTTTAATGCTTTGAGAAGACTACCGGAAACCTGTGATTTGTCGGCTCTAATGAATGACACATTCGAATCTTTAACTTGGCCATGGACTCCATTTTCTTTGTCGGAAATATTTTCTATTTCTGTAGGAGTGATTTCTTCCGTTTCTGCTAAATCGATTATTGCTTGAGCATATGGGTGATTCGAAGATGCTTCTAATCCAACCGCTAAAGCAATCGCTGCTTCTTTCCTGCGGCCCCGAGCAAGAGTGATTTCACCAATCCTTGGTTTTCCAGAAGTAAGTGTTCCCGTCTTATCCAGCAGCACTAAGTTGACCTTAGATAACCCTTCAAGAACATCTCCTCCTCGAGCAATCGCTCCTGACTTTGCCGCTTTTGAAATGCTAGCCGCATGAGGGATTGGTGATGCTAGAAGAAGAGCACAAGGGCAAGCTACTACCCAAAGTAAGAGGATAATCTTCCAATCAGCATTTGGCTGAAGAGCCCAAGCCAAGACAGCTCCTATCAATACGACAGGTACCCAAATTGCTGTGAAGTTCTCCAATGCTCCTTGCAACCTAGTAGGCTTTTCTTTGAATAAATGGACCTTGTCAATAAGTTCAGAAAGTCTAGTTTCTTCTCCTACCGCTGTTACTTCAATTGTAACTGGTCCGCGTGCTAATGTCAATCCCGCCTGAAGCTCATCTCCATTGGATACATCTTCAGGCACAGACTCTCCGGTGAGGGGTGCACGATTTATTGAACCGGTTCCAGAAATTATTTTCCCATCGGCGGGAATCAATTCCCCGCTACGAATTTCTAAATGGTCTCCCTTCATTACCAAGCCGATAGGAATCTCTTCCATTTGTTGATTGGATGATGTTGCAGGAGCCGCTAATACTGGTCCTGATGCGATAGAAAAGTTACTGAAGTTTTTCTGAGGGAGACGTCTTGCTTTTCGAGGGAGTCTGTCTAGGCCTCCTTGCATAGCCTCTCTTGCTTTGATTAGAGCCTCTCCTTCCATATGTTCAGTCCAAGACACTAGAATAATTACCATCAGTGCTTCTTCCCAAGCTTGTAGAACTGATGCTCCAATTACAGCCAGAGAAGTGAGAACTTGGAACCCTAGTTGCCTGTTTTGAATCGACCCCCATGCTTTGCTAAACATTGTGTATCCGCCAAATAAGACCCCTAAAAGACCAAATGAACCAATGACCCATGGATTATCAGTGACAAATTCACAGATAAATACCAAAATAAGCATTACAAATGCCAATCCTGAACCAATCATTCTCCATTCACCAGAAGATAATCTCTTTATCGAAGTCGTTACCAAACGATAATCTGCCCCTATTACATTACGAATAGCAGATTCCATGGCCTTGTGTAATTCATTGGACAAATTTGGAACAATCTGGATTATAATATATCCTTCTTTTTCAATTTCACAGTTTAGAACGCCAGGTTGACGGCGGAAAATACGAGGGAGGTTCTTGACTGAGGTTGAATGTCTGGCAGCGACATCACTTGCTTTGACCCCTTCGATTTCCATGAACGGAATATTAGGCCCGTTACCAAGGGAGCTCAATATAGAGGATGCTTGCGAAATGTTGCCTTTCTCAAAGTCGAGATCGATTGTGACTGTTCCTTCTGTAGCACTTACAAGCGAACTATTCACTTGGTCTAAGCGATTTAAAGCACTCATAGCTTCAGAAGCGCAATGTGGGCAATCCATGTCTTGAATAGGCCAACTGACAGTATGGGTGCCACTATAGTCTCCAAGAACTTCCATATCGATTATTTCGGCATCGATTGCTTTTGTTGTTGATACTGAGGAAGAGGAAGTACGAGTTGGTTGAGGAGGCACCTCAGGTTTTGGCGCATCATCCCCTTCCTCTAGGGACAAAAAGTCTTCAGAGTCTCCCAGCACAAACTGATGCACACATTCATCGGTCATGAAGGCTCGTATAGCAAGCGTATTGAATAACACCATCGAGGGGATATTATGCAGTGGTTACCACAAGAATGGATTCCGAAAGCGGTTGCAGTCGATATCGACGGCACACTTACTGATTCTAACAAGGAGATTTATCTTGAAGCAATCGAAGCATTACGCCGCTTAGAAGCCGCTGGCATCCCTATCATCTTAGCAACAGGTAATATCCGAGCAATAACATATGGATTGTGGAGATTCATTGGAGCAACTGGGCCGATGGTCTGTGAAAATGGAGGTGTGGTTTGGCACCCAAACTGGGAGTCTCCCATCGTGCGGGCTGATGGCTCTCGAGCTCGTAGAGCCGGCCAGATGCTAGAAGACAAATTAGGAATTGACTCTAGAGGAATTACGACAAACGAGTGGAGAGAATCAGAATGGTGCCTATTCCCTGATGAAAACGTTGAAGATATCGCCGAGTTGATATCGGATAGTGAATTTTCTGATTTGTCAGTAGTAAAAACTGGTTTTGCGATACACCTTATGGAGCCTCATTTGTCTAAGGGTGAAGGTTTGTCAATCGCACTCGAAAAAATGAATATTGATCCGATTGATGTCTTAGCAATCGGTGATGCTCCAAATGATATTTCGATGTTCAAATTTGTAGGCCACAGTGTCGCAGTTGGCGGTTGCTTTGAAGAACTAGCCGCTGTTGCAAAAGTGATTTCGCCCCACCCCCATGGTGAAACCTTTCCCCCTTTAGTTGATGCAATATTAGGTGCAAACAGTGACAATTAGTTAGATGCCGGAGGTAGGATTTGAACCTACGAAGCATTTCGCAGCGCATCTTGAGTGCGCCCCCTTTGACCACTCGGGTACTCCGGCTACAGCCCTGCGCCGAGTTCATCAAACATCATTCTTCCTCATCGAAAGACAATGGTTGGTTTCTCCGAACATTAGCAATGATTAGCAATAATCCTGCAATAAATACTGACAAAACTGCGAGTCCTAACATGTTATTTTGAGAATTTGAAGAATCATCAACATCATTTTTGATATCAGAAATTGGAATCGGAACCGCTGGTTGGTTATCTATGCGAACCTGTAAACCTAAGTCTCCTTCTTTCCAAGCTTCTATTTCGAAAGTATGAGCGGCCTGAGTATTACCAATTATTGTGAGATTCAATTGATCTAAGATTTGTCCATCTCCATCCAATAATGCAATTTGTGTATTACCATCGACTAAACCAATATTAGAAATTACAACGTCAATCAAAATTATATCGCCCACATTTGGACGGTATGGTGTAACGATTATTTCACCTAAAACGGGCTCATATGCCACCCACTGAATCATTGTGTATATCGGGTCAACATCGTTTGTTCCACTACCTTCTATCGCCCGGCCAGAGGCATCTCTTCCTTCAAACCAGACTATGATTGCATCACCTTTTTGCAAATCTGAAGATGTGTTCATATCGACCACTGCAGTATACAAATTCGACCTAATGCTTTCGAACTGAACCGGAATTGAGGCGCTTCCAAAGGTTCCTTCAACCAATCGGCCTTGACGAATGAAACTCCAATGCATTACGATGGGTTCTGAGTTCAATCCATGGCCATCTTGCATTGTAACCTCGATCGGAATTGCATCTAAATCATCAGAGTCTACAATTACCAAATAACCACTGGATACTGAAATTGTTGGGATGGATTCATCGATTACCACGTCCGCTAAATCCCCAGTACGATTGTGGCCTACAAGGGCATTAAGGTCAACTAAAACCTTTATTTGGGTGCCATAATATGCTGAATCAAATACAATTCTGTTGGTTGAACTACCATCACTATTGAAAGAATTAGTAAATACTGTTGAATTATTATTTCCTATCAACTGAATGACATATGAGGTACTGAAAGGTAAATTGTTGGCTGGAATACTATAACCCATGTGATAGGCTAGTACCTCAATGTCAACAATATCCTGGGCTTGAAGATAGACCACTTTGTCCTCAAACTCTCCTAACGGTGCCACTTTGTCTTGAATATCGACTATCCGCAAATCAATTCCACTATGGATAGACCATGAGAGAACACCAATAGATGTGAACCCAGCTCCCAATGGAGCATTCTCATCCCAAATTCTCAAAGAAGGAGTTTGCTCTAGAGAACCAATATCCTCCACTAAATCCCACCTCAGTTCAAAGTCGATGGATACATCCCAAGTATTAGTTTGCCATCGTTTTGTAGATTGAATAGAGGGTGGTTTGATGAAACACCCTACATCGTGTATTATTTGCCCACTCCAAGGAATCCATTCAATCTCACATCGATTCTCATCTTTGGCTAAATCTAAACGGATTGAATCTATGGATTCGATTCCATTATCATCAGAAATTGTGAAATTAAAACGGTGTGTATTGCCAGGGAGAAGATAATTGTCTACCCGATCAAGGTTCAGAGATTCACCACTTATCCATGTAGCGTATCTTGGTTGAACATTTATTCGGGCGTATGGATCCTCGAAGTCGCCTGCATTATCGATTAGGTTACCCGCTAAATCTGTCCCAGAAATGAATACATCCAACCACCCTGTTTCTTCATTCGATAGTGGGACTGATGCTTCATCTATCAAAGGCAAATCGATTACTGCTGAAGTAGCACCCAGTGGGGTAAGGAAATTTATTGACTCCCAGCCACGGCCACTCCTGTTGTAGAATAATTCCATTGTCGATGGGAATCCATTATCGTCACTGATGTGCAGTTGCAGAGGAATATCTTGACCCATGTGCCAAATATGGCCGTCTGCCAATTGATTTCCTCCAGGGGCATTGATTTCAAGTGTGATTACCTCTGCATTCATTGAGTCTAGAACAAATCTAATTTCTTGAGATGGAGATGTTGCATCATTTGCATTATTAGATTGCTCATCTCCAATGTCCATAATTGAAGGAATTATTGTCAGCATACTACCGCTCATCGATTGTAGATTTGGACTGTACATGGTTGTGTTAAACATTCCAAACTCATCAACAGTCACAGATTGTGAAATAACTTCAGTTTGGTCATCAAACATACTGACCTCTAAATCAACATCTTGGGGTAAGGGGTTGATTCCACTTAAGCCTGAAAACCTTACTTCGCCAGAAATTGTAATTTCTTCATCACCCTTCACATTCAATGGCCACAATGGGTCCCCTAGGTCGTGTAAAGAACGATTGTTAGACCAAGCTCTCAATTCAACTACTTCGAGGTCATTGGTGGATGCTGCGTGTTGCCCAGAGCCAGAAACACCCATTACCGGCCCTAAGGAAAAGTCCTCGCTATTGGTACCTGCAACAAACCAATAAAGTCGAGAATGGTCATCAAGTAACCATTTTGATTCAAATGACCATGTGACATTTTCTCCATCCCAACTGCTATTGCTGGAATCAAGAGACAAGACGCCAGCTCCTGAATTTTGTATGAAACGACCTCCATTCGCAAGATTATCTACGGTCACTTCGGCTATAATCCCCGATAATTGAGGACCAGTGGAGATTTTGAGAGTTATTGAATCTAAATCAGGCGTATTTTGTAAAACCTGATGCTTTGAAATTGCTTGTTGAGTAAACCCTGGCCTAAAGGTGTCATTTGGTAGATCCACCCATGAATCAACTATTGCTTTCTCATGGTCAATTGTTCCATCGAATTTCACACCGCCTCTTTGTATGCTTATTGTGATCGGAAGAGTCGATGTTCCATCTTCATTGGAAGATAATAATTCAGACAGTGAATTATTCATAAATATTGAATGATTGAAACCTGAAACATAATTTATTGATAATAATGAAAATGAAGTAGATTGATTTGCTACGAAATTAAATCTGTACTCAGACATAAGATGGGAGAATCCGGAATTGTTTATCCAAATTAGGTCCTCACTTACCGTAGCGTTTTGCGAGCCGTTCGTGATGAAATTTAGACCTCCGTTATAGCAATACAAAGTTGCAACACAGTCCCACGATTTATCTGTTAGATTCCTAGATGGCAAGAGAATTGAGAATTCCAAGTTACTAGAATAATTCAGTTCAAACCCATGAGTCTCAGAAACCTGTGATGTAACCCCATCTACTTCTAAAGAGTACAACTCGCTAGTATGATGAAATGTTCCATTCCATTTCCAATCTAATACCCCGTCATCTCCTAAATCGATTGCTGGACTTACCGGAGCACGTAGCGTGATTGGCTCTAATTTGAACCACTCAAATGTCTCCCCAACACCAATGTTTAGTTGAAGAGTTGTAGCTTGGGCTGGCCCGAAAGAATTGACCAATGTTTGACCACAGTTTTTCTCATCCATAACAGAAGGTTGACTTCCTCCTAGTGCTGAAGGGTAACCAAGACCCAAAACCGGTTCCCTATGTAAAATTGGGTTGAGGCTTGCAGAAACATTGCCAACACAATCTACCATCACATCACCGTATGGTCGCCATGAAGGTAGGTCGATTGCCAGATTATACTCAGAGGATGATGAAGGGGCCAAAGAAGGGTTTGTGACCCATTCTGGTATTGCTTGTGGCATCCGCTGGATTATATCTAGAGTCAGATATTCAGTTATTCCATGATGTAGGATTCTTATTCTCGGAGTAACTGTTTCATTATCTGTTGAAAGTTCAACTCGGAACTTTATGTGAGAATACTTCCATGCTGCAATGTCTAAAGTAAATGGAAGTTGCAGATTGTCATGACCTTCTATCACGTTATCGTACACGTCCAATACATCTACTGTTACTGTCGTGCCTTCGGGCATCCAATACAGTGAACTCATCCTAGCCCAACCTGCCTCATCGGCTTCGATTAGTGGACTAACCCAGGTGCCATTGGTCTGAAACCTATCAATTTCAATACCAGCATCATCGATGTACCAACCATCCTCTTCGACATAGGCATCTGAGAAGAATGAGAATCGGATTTGGACATTATTCCCCGCTAGGTTCGAAATATCACCACTAACGCGGCTGAAAGTATGGTTAGTGTTGGATGTACCACAGCCATTGTTCACTGTTGAACCATCAAAAATCCCGTATCCATGGAATGGGGAATTTGTATTAACTTGCGACAGGCGTTCGTAGAATCCTGTGATATTGTCGCCAAAGTGTTGCCAAGTCATTCCTTCGTCTATCGATGTGAAGATTGTCCCCCCATCCCAAGCGGCTTCAGTACAAATCCAATGATTGAATGTCAACCTAGCTGATGAACCAAGAGGAATGTTGTAGATTGGAGACACTAAATGCGAATACACATTGTTAGAATACACATCGTCAAGGTTTATCCCCATTCCTTTATTCCCACTAGGCCATGCTGTAGAATTAGGACCATAACCGCCCGCATTAGAAATTACTCCAGTCTCCCAGGGAGTATTGCCTCTCTCATGCTCTACATGCCAACCCGAAGGAAGTAATTGGACTGTCTCAAAAGAATCAGATTCCGACCATGGACCATTATGACCTTCCCATGTGACATATTGCCAATCATTTGCATTACCTTGGACTGAAACTGAGGTTGCTGTAGATGAGTCTGTGAAATTTTCCAACAAACTTGATTGCATATTCGGCAAACCAACTGAAGAAAGAACCCTTAGGTCATCTATCATGATCCCCTCCCAACCATCAATAGCGCTACCACCGTGATTCTTGACTCCATCTGTAGTCACTCTAAATTTCAGTAAAGCATGTGACGCATTGACGTGTCCTGCTGCCCATGAAGGGAATGGGTGCTGAACATCTATCCAACCGTATGATTGTTGATTGTAGGTTGTCCCTCCGGAAGGAATACCTAGTCCTGGAACTCCTGGGAATGGACTCATTACAGTCCATGTAGAATTGTTGTCCAATGAAATCATGACTTCCAGATTGTCATTATAATCGGCTTCAATGTCCCAGTTTGATGAATAAACAAATTCGAGAGGAGCAGCATATCCTGACAGATTGATTGGTATGATAATAGAGCCATCAGCATTAACTGAATATTCACCGCTAGAGTTTCCATGAAACCAAGCACCTAATGGCTCACCTTGATTTGATAGATTGAATGAATCGATAAACAAACCAATATCGCTACCTGAATTATTAGATGTCACAACCCAATAGCGGAACCCAATACTACTGCCGTTTTGAACTAATGAGTCTAGAGAATATCCTTCACTAACCCACCCTGAAGAAGTACCTGTCCAATTATCGAGGTCCTGCCAATTTTGACCATTGTCTATTGAATACTGAATTGAAGCATCATCAGTATTATCGAATGAATTCCAGCGGTCGAATGTTAGATTGAAGTGTTTTACAACATCAGGGATAGGCCAGAACTTTGAACGAATATATCCTTGTGAGCCAGGAGGAATTGTTCCATTACTACCTGCAACGATATGACCAGAGGTGGCATTGGTTGGACCGTAGGTTACATTCGAGAGATTTACTGGCTGCCAGATGTCATCACCGTGTGGTGCCCAAGTAGTAAATTGCGGATTGCTAGTTTCAAAATCGGTCATCTGCCCATAACTCGACTGTGTTGCTAAGGTTATATCACCGTTGGAATTTAGAGAAGAGGTTCCATTTGATGTTCCAACCGAAAACCCCCCTGAGGAATCTGATGCCCAATATGTACCATTATTTCCAGCCTCAACCCACTCGGGTTCAATTTCAAAATTAGAATCTGTTATCGTAAAGTTCGAAGGTACGGTGAAGCCATCATATGTCGAATTAGATGGTCCTAAATCCCAAGAGTTTGGTGATGAACTGGGCCCTTGCCACACTGAATTATCCGCTGCAGCCCACGGGGTGAGCAGCATTAGAAACGTGAGGAATAAAGCCTGTTTAATTGGGTCCACCATCGGTGGACCCATGGTTGATGGGTTTGAATCTTCGTCTATGATGATTCGACTTCACGGCTGAAGGGTTGATAGATGGCCCGCGCCACGCAAAGTAGTATGGCCGAGCGAACCTTCCTCAATCCATCTCAAGCCAAGGAGGTTGAGGAGCAGTTATTCTCAACCCTAAGGCAGCAGGTTGGAAGGAGCGTACCTATGCCTCTTCCAAGACAAGATTTCTGGTTAAAGGTCGGTCAGTTGCTTGATACAGTCGAAATGGAGATCCACGAAGTTTACCGCACTGTTGGTCCCTCTCTAAAAATGCAAACCATACAGAAAAGGCAAGCTAATATTCGCAGAACTGCTTCTGAACTCGCTCGAAAGCGCCTTGTGGCAATGATGCAACACTCGGCGAGTAAGGCGCTTAGAACAGAAGGTGGGACTGAAGCACAAGACCTACCTAATCTAGACTGGTCTCGTCACGACCCGGCTGAAAGAGAATTTTATTCCAATGCTACAGAACAGGTTAATCGATTCAAACAATCAGTTAATTGGAATGCTATGCAAATGGGCTTAGCTGCTGAAGAATTAGCTCGAAATTTCAAAATGGAAGCAGGAACAACTCAGTTGGATTCATTCGTTCCAGAAAGTGGCGGCCTTACTGGCCAAGGCCCACCTGCAATTGCTCTAGAAGAGAATTCCAAACCCCTACCTGATGCTGAAGTTGATGAGGAAGAAGAGTTGGCTAAAGCTGATGCTTACCCTGAATTAGAGGGAGTTCAATCTGTCGAAGAGCGACCAATTGCCACCTCTATGAAAGAGGGTAGCAATCATGCAGCAGCAATGGAATTAGCACCTTCGAAAAAGAAAGAAGAAATGGACTTTGACGCATGGGCTGCTGCTGAAGCAGTTGCAGTAATTCCTGACGAAGTCGTTGAAGAGCCATCAGAACCCGTAGATAGTCAACTACTGAGAGTTAGAGTATTGCAATCGATGGATGACCCGATTATTACTGCTGATGGGGAAATCGAGTTAGGAGCAGGAGATATTCTGTTCTTAGATGAATCTACAGCAAACTACCTGGTAGATTCTGGAGTCGCTGAAAATGCAGCACTATGAAATCTCAACTTTAGAATAAAAGTTGTAAATAAAAAAAAGATGAGTAGACAGCAAGTTGTTAATTGCTGCCCACTCACCAAGGTTAGCGTAAACGCCACTAGTTCTAGACTAGTTTCAGTTCATCGAGCGCATCGACAATTCGATACTCACGGTGTCAGGGATTGGAATACGTGCGACCTGTCTTAGAGCGCTTTCGTCCTTTCCGCTGGTGATATCCATCTCTAGAAGACGCTTGTGAATTCGCATCTCCCAATGATCGTATGTCTCACTTCCTTCACCATCAGGTGCTTTGCGGACTGGTACCACAAGACGACGTGTTGGTAGTGGAATTGGACCACGTAGACTGATACCGCCATTATCACAGATTGTCTTAATCTGAGTTGCGACTGCATCGATATCTCGATGGTTCTCTCCTGTTAACTTGATGATGGTCACTGCTGCCATGATATTCACCTCTATTCCATTCGGATCTTAATCCAGTCGGATCTCAAGCCTTCTTCTCGATCTTCATACAGACACCAGCCGCGACGGTCTTACCCATGTCACGGATAGCGAAGCGAGACAATTCAGGGAACGTCTTCATGTCCTCGATTGCCATTGGCTTAGTAGGCTGGAAGCGAACTAGACAAGCGTCACCAGACTTCAAGAAACTAGGGTTAGCTTCTTTTCCATTCTTGTTTGTCTTCTCTAGAAGTTCCATGAACTTGACTGCAACTTGTGCTGTGTGTGCGTGGAATACAGGTGTGTAGCCAACGGATACTGCCTTTGGAATGTCCATAAGCTGAATCTGTCCAACGAAGTGTTCGTCGTGACGAACGAATGTTGGTGCTGTGTCAGTGTATCCTGCAACGTCACCACGGCGGATTTCATCAGCAGCAAGTCCACGAACGTTGAATCCAACGTTGTCTCCAGGTTCTGCCTTAGGTACCATTGTGTGGTGCATCTCGATTGACTTGACTTCAGC